>JGI24004J15324_10000386_pt1 | contig 17832 bp, 24 predicted proteins | sample LinPmetageLP32_FD_15324 | JGI IMG/M metagenome (IMG submission 15324)
CTATCTACCACTAGCCCATTTAAGCGCTTTTGCAGCATCAAGTTTCGGTCTGCTATTTGTTTTGTTTTGCTTAATTGCAAAGAGGCCTGCCCATCCTTGGGCGATACTTTGCTCGATAATTTTGATGGCTGTTGCTTCGTCATAGTTTGAGATTTTTTGTAGGTTGTGTAATTGTGCTTGCTCTCCTTTTTGTGTATATTTCTTTAGTTTTTTTTCTTTTCGCTCCTGTAGCCATATCATCCATGTTTGTAAAAAAATTTCTGACTCGTATGGATATATTATCTCAACCCCCTTACTAACTTGTTTACTATCTTGTATACTATCTTGTATACTAGTTGGACAATTTGTCGTAGCAGCTTCGCCATTTTGTCTAGGCAGCTTCGCCATTTTGTCTATGCTGGATAGACATATTGTCCGTGAACGGCCATTGAAACCTTTAGTAATTAAGCCTTCATTTTCTAGCTTTTGGATAGATCGTTGCACCGTTCTAGAGCTGGCCCCTATTTCCTTAGCTATTGTATCATTTGCTTTAAAGTATTCGCCTTTGTTAGAGCATAGATTAACTATGTCCGCATAAACTAGCTTATCCGTAGGCGTTAAGCCTTCAGCTAAATAAATGTCTTTGGGAATCCATACCCCTGTGAAAGCTTTACTCATTTAGCAGCTCCTCTTGGTATAGTATTTCTCCTATTAACTCAAGCTTAGTAGTATTAGCTGTTTTAGCTACTGCATCTGCATAGCGTATCATACGCCTAGGATCTTCATAAATCCACCTACATACTGTCCGCCTATCTACTCCTAATTCATCAGCGCATGCCTGCTGGCTACCGTATACTCTATGTATATACTCTTTTAGTCCGTTACTCATTTGTACCAATTTGGAAGCTCTAAGAGCATGGGTGTATCAAGTGGCTCAAGGAAATCATAGCTTTTCGGCATAGTTTCACCATCCCACGACCTGTACCAGTCTTTAAATAATCCTACCTCAACGCGCGCTCTATTAAATCCATCTAGAGCCATTTCCGCGCTCATCTCGTAAACTATTACGCCGTAAGGAGGGTTAGGATCGCAAGTGATTAAATAGTGCTTTATATGAGCCTCAGAATTAAATTCAGAATGCGCGTATAATGCTAGCTGCATATTGTAAAGATTATCAAGCACCCAGCGCTGTATTTTTCTAGGTTCGTTATCTGTAATTTTTAAGTCAGCTATATAGTCTTTACCTATTACATCAGCATAGCCGTGAAACTTAACACCATCAAGGCTAAACTCTATGTGCTTTTCTACTGCTGTAGCCGCTGTAATAAGCTTATTTGCTAGCGGGTGAGCCATAACAGCCTCTGCTAAGTTTAAAGCTTCGTTGTACTCTTTACGTGTAAATACGCTATTTTCTCCATGCTTTGCTACAGCTTCTTTAAATTGTTTATTTGCTCTTGTTTGTACGTCTATTACTAATATTTCTAGTTGCTTTTCTGGCTCTAAAGTAAGTAGGTGAGCTAGCCAGCCTCGGCGCATAGGTGCGCTTTGCTTAAATTTTCTTTTCTTGTAGTACACAAAATGCGCTGGGCTTTTGCCAAATGCTTTTAATGCACTAAATGAAAGCCGTATATCATCGAGTTTCATGATGCTACTGCTGGGCTAAATGGGTTGCCCCCTTCAGTAAATAACTGGTCAAGATCTACTTTATCGTTAAACCTTTGTGCAAGCTCTAATAAGTCTAAATCAAAAGGCTCTTTACTATCTACTCTTACATAATATTTTGTATCTAACCCTGCACCTTTGCGGGTAATTTTTAGATCATAAGTCATAGGATCACCTTCTACATCACATAGGTTTGCTATCTCCTGTAGAATACTGCGGGCCGTGCAGCTATATATTTTAAAGGCTTTATCTTCTTTGTGGTAAACATTAAAAGCTGCAAAAGGCCTTACTTTATCATCTGACTTGTACGCCTTTTTAGGCATTTGGTCGGCATCTTTCCAGCGTACTGGCTTGTTTTCCATAAAAGTTTGATAGCCTTCTATTGCTTTAGAAATTACGCGTATTGTAGCGCTTTCATTTGGCTTTAGCTTTAAGTAGTTTGAGCTTGCTGCTTCGCGCTCATAATTGTTAGATAAGAAATTCATATAATGGGTTTTAATTAAACTATGCCCCAAATATATAACCTCTTTAAAACTAGGACATATAACGCCCTATATACTTATCAACATTACTTTGTGCATTTACACGCTTTAGGCTCAAAGAAGCTAAGGCACAACGGTAGCACACCTATTAAACATAATACTACGTTTTCCCAACCTGCGCCATTTTCTACAATCTGCTGACAGGCTGTAATGATAATAAGTCCAGAGCTGGTACGCTTAGCGCTCCACTTTAAACGGCTATCTTTAAATATTTGTGTTAAGTCGAATTTAGCTAGCGCTAAGGTGAAGTTTGGTATTTTCATTTTAGTAGTTCCATATTACATTGACGGCCTTATGTGGCCTTGTGTCTAAATCCACATGTATAAAGTTTTTAGATATTCCAACACGATCAAAGCCTACATGTAATAACGCTTCTAATATCTTGTACCTATTAGTACTGTTAGTAGCCTTTATATCAGCGGCAATTCCTAATCTATGCGCGCTATCCTTACTAACCTTGTAACCTTGGGCTTTTAAACTTTTCTCATGCTCTAGTGTACGATATCCCGAAGTAATAACAAACGGCGTACATGCGCGCTCCCTGGCTTCGTCTAGTAAAGTTAAAAAATCTAAATCCATTAACTCACCAGAGCCTGGGAAATCAGGGCTATCAAACTCCTCTAGGCTAAAATAACGTAGCATCCAACTATAGTTAAAAATATGCTAATCATATCGTGCATATCGTACTGGCCGTATCGTATACGTTTATATCTACAATTAACTACATTAAGTAGCAATATGCATAAGTAAGGTATTGCTGTCATTTTCTATTTTTTCTGTGTGTTCTAATTCCTTCAATGTTCATCCATATAAGAGTGATAGCTCCAATTATACCAAGGGCAAAAGTAAGGCGCTCACTAAATACAGCAAAGCCCCACCCTGCCCATAAAAAATTTAATCCCCACAGTTTGCCTTGTTCCATTACCTAAGTGTTAAAGTTGTTTTTTTGGTTACACCAGCTTTTACAACTGTCATTACTATGCTGTATGTTGTTGGCTGCCCTTTTATTCTAGAAGGTGTTGTAATCATATCACCGAATGATATTGCTGTAGATGGCCCGGCTAGGGATGTTTTATCTTTATTTAATGCTATCTCAGTACGTAAATAGTCAAGCTCATCTTGCATCTTTTGCATTTGATATATTAAAGCTGCCTCTGGGGCAAATTCCATTATTTTTAAATGGTCAGCACTATTAAAACTAGACTCAATAGCCGCTAAATCTGAACCTGTTAAGTTGTGTACTGCTTTGTGTTTTTTCGTGTCTAGTCCCATTATATTAATGCTATTTTAACATACCCTCCATAAATTTCATCACTTGTACCTGCAACATCTACCTTAATAACAAGGTAATTTGTACTAGTGCTATTTGTATCTGTAATATTTGATTCTGATCCAATAAATGTTGCTGATCCTTTTAATACAATTGTTTTAGTGTCAATTTGGCCCTCATATGTTGTAAAAGATCGTGCAGTATTAGAGCCGTTAATTTTGACATACGTAGCTTTGAAACCTGTAGGTATTGGTACATAAGCAAAAATATTGTTTAAGGCTTGTATATGTAGTTCATTGCTTAAAATATTGTCATCCTCAACCATTATAGGCCTACCAACGTCATTAGCCACAAAATCTCTTGGTAATACTTTGATTCTAATTTCAGAACCATGCCAGCCATTATAGTTATCTCTAAAACCTGCTCCAGTACCATTAGTCATTAAAACTTGCCCCGCTGTACCGTTGATTGTTTTTGAAATATCTCCATTATCGCTAATACTAAGCAATTCAATTTTACCAGATGTTGCTGCTGCTGTTGGTGGTGATAAATCATAAGTGCCTGAGCCTGTAGAAACCTTTAAATCTGTAATTCCATGTGTGTCTGTAGTAACGCTGGCTAGCTTAGTGCTGTTAGCCTCTAAAACAGTATCATCTGTAACGCTTGGCCCTTTGCTTTCAAATCCTATTGTAGGCCAAGGATCTCCTTTACTTGGTTTTCCATTGTCTTGTGCTAAAGTTATATCATTAATATCTCTGCTTAAAAACATGCATTCGATATCATACTCACACCTAGAGGCTGTAAAACTTAAACTTGTAATTTGATAAAATGTAACGCCCTCATCTGAATTTCTTAGTATACTATATGGGTGCAAATCTTTACCCTTTTGAACTTGAAATAAAGTACCTCTTTCTATGCGCTGGGCTGATTTATTAGCTGCTAGGCGTTCTCTTACTCCTAAGCCATGAATAGAAAGCGAGCTAGTTGAGCTTTGTAAGCTAGTCCACTCTGTAGAATCTACGTTAGTAGTTCCGTTGTATACTTTTATTGTACCTAAGTCACTAAAAGATATTCTATCCCCTATAAGTGAAGACCTTTGATCCATTGTATACCTAGCATCTAGAGCGTTAGTTGATTTTATCTCTACGCTACCAAACTGCTGGAAATTTTCGTTATCATAAACAAAAAGCCCTACACCTTCCATTTGATAAGTAACGTCATTACTAGTATCCGTCCAAGCTGCAACTGTGTTGCCTTCGTAATCTATGCCTGCAATATCAAACTCTAATTGCACACCATCGGCATCAGCTAAAAGTGGAGGTGTAACAAAATTAAAGGTATCACCCAAAAACGTATTTAAAGTATCAGGCCCGAGCATCATACCGTTTGTAATAAAAAATAACGGCGTAATTATTTCGTATCTACTTGCGCTGCTAGTTTCCCACGTTGGATCTGTATATTGTGGGAGCTGTATGGTTCCACCTCCTAAAGTATAAACACTAGAATTTGAAAATGAAACAGCTCTAGACAAGTATTTACTAGTGCCGCCAGCATCTCCGACGCGCAAAGTTACCGAAAGTTTTAGCCTAGCATAATTATTTATCCCAGTATACCCTGTAATTCCTCCTGTTTGATACTTTAACCTGCCGTCTAAAAGTAATACTTGTCCCGCTGGACGTGAGGCGTCTTCATCTTGAATCATTGTGCCTGTAGCCAAAACCATACGGCCTAAAATTGGCTTATCACCTTGATAATCTCTTACCCTTTTTACCTCTTTAAAAGCTGGTGAGCTTGTACGTTCCCACCCTGCAAGCTTTTCAAAATCAGGGCTATTATTTCCAAATCTTGCCGCATAATCTAGGCTTAAAATAGCGCCATAAGAAACAAACCCATCACCTCGAATTGCATTTACTGCACTTAAATTACCTGTAGCATGGCCTTGAATATTACCTAAAGGCAAAAACCAGAATTTTCCTTGCGACATAAAAACACAACTATTAAATGCAATTGCTATATTTTCTAGAACATCATAAACTGAAAAGTATTCTTTTGCACCTTCATTATCTAGGTTGTAAAACGTGTTATGCTCTACATAAGCATTTTTTAGTTGCTGTTGTAATCCTCCTGCAATGTGATCTTTGTACTCTTTCCCTATAAAATCCTCATAAAATAATATAAAATTATCACTAGCGCCCCAAAAATTTTGGCTATGTACTTTAGATAAACAATTATACAAATGCCCAGTAATATTACTAGTTCCTGTATATGCGCTGCCGTTATTGTTGTAATCTATGCCTTTCAAATTACCTAGGCCATCTACTGCCGTAATGCTCACTGCAGCATGTGGAAAAGCATCAGGTATTATAGTTTGCTCTGGTAGTATTTCGCCTACCCACCAAGGTTTATTTGCGCCGTCTGGATCTTGGTAAATCTCTACTCTATATGTACCTTCTGTAAGTGTGTCTAGCTTTGTATAAAGCGTATTGAATGCTGCATCATTGTCATCTGGATGAAATAGCGTTAGCTGTACTTTACTACCAATTATAGGCTTAGCCCTATCAAAGTTGTCAAAGGCATAGTTAAGCCTAAAGCCATCTGGGCCTAGTACAAAAGGATGGTTTTGATCTCCTGTAGAGATAGAACTGTCAACAATTTTGACTTTCCAATCTGTACCATTTTCATCGGTAAACTCACTTACTGCATATACTACGGCCATTATACGTATCTATTTCTATCACGCGCAGCGCGATCGTTACTAATTACTATATCATCTCCGCTTATTCTACCATATACATTTGTAGCCCCTCCGCCTATCATATCCTTTAGCTTAGATAGTGGCGCTATTACCTCAGGATCTATTGAGGCATTTCTATTATCACCTACTAAAGCTGCTGTAGGCCCAAAGGCTAACCCACCCTCAGCTAGTGCAGGTAAATTATCCTCTGATGCTCTGCTTATGACAGATTGTAACCCAGAGCCTAAAGCAACTAAAGCCACACCTGCAGCTATAGCAGCTACTGGGTTTAATGATTTTAGGGCTTTTTTAATACCACTTATTGCTAAACCATACCCTATTGCTATTTTTCCTAGTTGTATAGCCATTTCTGATAATGGCGCCAAAAGAGCATCTTGTAGTGATTTTCCTGATCCTATCATTGAGCCGACGCCAGAAATCATTGCAACAGCCGCAGATTTCATAGAGCTATGTACAGCATTACTAAACTCCTCAAATTTTACTATAGTGGGATTTATCCAGTCTGTTAGTCCTGGGCCAATAGAGGCCGTTGAAGTTTGTAGTTCTTTAATTGATAAACTAACAGACTTAATAGCAGGCACTATAGCCTCCATATTTTCTGGAACTTCTAAAAGTTCACTATTTAAACCTGCTACTCCGCTGCCGCTGCCCTCTGTGCCTTCTGTGCCTATCACTTTATCTAGTGGAGCTTCGAGATCTAAAAGCCTTTGCTCAAAATCTGCTATTCTATCTGTTGCCTCATTTATATCTTCGCCAAACTTTGAGAACTGACCTCCGCGCCTTGATATGGCGCCTACTCCTACCTCGCCGCCTCCAGCTCTTAAATTTCTTTCTGCCGTTCTTTTTGCTATTTCTAAAAGTACTTTTTCTTCTTCTAGAGCGCGCTTCATGTTGTTAATAGATACTATTTGCGCCTCTTTATCTAAGCCCTTTAAACTATCTATAAATTCGTTGTTTTTCTCTACAGCTCTGTTTGTGTTATCTCCAAATAACATAACTGCTCCAGCTAAACCACCTAAAGTTAAGGTAATTGCTCCTATTGGAGTAAGCGCCCAGGCAGCAGCAAAAGCCACAACCTGCGTAGTTGCTACAGCAATTGGAGGCGCTAACATTGAAAAGCCAGCCGCTAAAGTTGGTAGAATAATAAGCAAAGGCCCAATAGCTGCAACAATAGCCGCAACAGCTACTATAAATCCTTGTGTAATTGGTGAAGCTTCTCTAAAGCTATTAGCTAGACCTTTAATAAGATCTGCCGCCTTTTCTATAGCTGGGCTTAACATATCACCTAACGCAATACCTGCGCCCTCAAGTGCGCTTTGCATTTCTTTAAGTGCTCCCTTTGCGCTATCGTTCATTACATCGGCCATAGTCTTGGCTGCGCCCTCAGCATTTCCAAACGCGCCCGTAAGCTCGTCTACCTGCCCAGCTCCATTAGTCAATACTAGTAATGAAGTTGCAGCTCTACGGCCTACCTCATCCATAGATCCTTCTAGCCCTATGCCTTTAGCTGCTAGCTCTGCAAATCTTTCAGAAAGTGTGCCGCTAGTGCCTTGCATTTCCTGCATAATGCGCCTTAGTGCCGTACCCGCCTGTGAGCCTTTGATACCACTATTAGCTAACACAGCAAGCATAGCGCTAGTTTCTTCTATAGATACCCCTGCAGCTCTAGCTATAGGAGCAACAAACTTCATAGAGTCTTGGAATGTGTCTATATTTAAAGCCGAAGCGCTAAAGCTAGCCGCCATAATATCCGTCACTTTACCCGTTTCGCTAGCATCTAACCCGAAGGCTCTAAGAGTAGCTCCAGCTACCTCTGCCGCTTGTGCTAAGTCTGATCCTGTAGCTTGTGCTAGGTTTAAAGTAGCCTCTTGTACTTGTATTATCTCATCAGCACTAAAGCCCAGCCTAGAATACTCTAGCTGTAAAGCTGCTACCTCGCGCGCTGTAAATACTGTGCTTGCCCCTAAATCCTTAGCGCTTTGCTCTAGCTTTTTAAACTCGCTACCTGTTGCCCCACTTACGGCCTTAACTTGCGCCATAGCGCTCTCAAACTCTACAGCTAAATTTACGGCAGCACCGCCTATTAAAGCTAGCGGTAAAGTAAGATTTCTAGACATGTCTTTGCCTACAGCCTTAAAATTACTAGACATCGAGCGCATTGATCTACGCACCTTGCCCAGCTCTTTATTGAGCTGCTTAGTGTTAGCCCCTATATTTACTACTAGATCTCCTAATTTAGCCATTTTACTTCTGTTTGCTCATTGCTCTTAACATGGCTAGGCCGTCCCTCTGAGGCTTTGCCGCTTGTTTCTTCTCTTCCCATCCGAACACAGCTAAATCAATTGGCCTAATTTTAGCACCTTTCTTAGTGTGTACGTTTAATAGTAAAGCAGTCTGCCACCTGGTACGCTCCCAATTTGAGCGCTCCTGCATCTCGTAGCCTTCCCGCTTTCCCGTTACAGCATTCCCGAACTCTTCAAACGTTAGTGAGTATAGGGAGCCTGGGGAAAGGCCTAATAAACCTAACCCCAGCTCCTCTATCCTCCGCCACGTTAAAGGGCGCGCGTTTTCTTTTTCGTTTTTTTTTTCTCTTTACTACCTCCCATCACCTCGGCCATGGCTTCTACTAATAAAGGTAAATCTGTTACCTCTATTTCGTTTAACCATTTCTCCACATCCATAGTAAACTTCATTCCCTGTGCTTCGCATCCTGCCTGCACGAAGTAGTAAATAAGCTCTGGGATTAGTGTTACATCTTTAGAATCTACTTCCGTAACCTTAACACCTGTTGCCTTTTCAAACTTTCTCCATGCTAACATAGTAGCACGCAAAGGATATATACGTTTTCCTATAGTTATTTCCATGGTCTATGAGATAACTTCTCTTACGATAGTTTCAACGATCTGAATAGAGCACGTGTATTGTGCGTTATCCTCAGTACCTCCGCTTAGCTCTAGGCTCTCAATGTAGCCTTTTACTTGGTATCTGAAATCTCCATCGTTTTCTGTTGCAGATTGACCTACTACGTGAGTAAAACGCATGTCTAGCTTTGTTTTGTTAAGCTGGAAAGCACTCATTGCCTCAAAGCCTTTACCAGCTCCTGCATCGGTTGCGTATAAAGCTGAAAAGTTCATAGTTGCTGATGTCATACCTGGTAGTAACGCTTTGTAACCTGCGTTAGCTTTTACGGTTGAATCTCTAAAATCATTTGTAACTGAGATAGAGCAATCAGTAACATTGTCTACTACTAATTCTGTACCACCTTCGGCTACTACCATGATCTTTAGATCTGAGCCGTTAATAATTCCTGTTGTTAATGCCATTGTATTTTGTTTTTTATTCTTTGGTTTTACGCTTGTCACCTCCGACTAGCGCTGTAATTAATGTATCAATCCATCCAAACACTCGAACTGCTGGAGCGTCGGTTGGTAATAGTGAAAAGATAACCCTTGCGGCTACCAGTAGAGCCAGTAAAATAGGCTCCCAGTTTTGTAATAATACTTCCATTTTTATGTGTTATTTACTCTTATTGTATAATCTTGAATAGATACCCATATGCTACGCTCTGGGTTTACATCCATTTGCTCGTTTGTATAATTTATAGATTGTATTTTTACCCCTCCAAAAGTACCATTTTTTCTATCTAATGCTGCCCGTACTGCTACCCCTAAATCTACAGCTGTTTTATAGGTGTAACTAAAGCTATATATCTCTACTGTTGCAACGTCAACTTTTCCGTTATCTTCTTTAGTATCACTTGGTACATTACTTACCACACTATATACTACATAGCGCTGACTTTCTATCTGAGTTCTGTTAAGCTCGGGCGCTATTTCTGGATATATCCCAGTGATGCCTACTTTGCTTATTACGCTAGAATCTGATTTAAGAATATTATATACTGCCTTTCCTACTGTCATGATGCTTTAACGTATCTTGCAAATTCTTTGCGTAATAACATAAGCTGAAGTTTTTGGCTGCGACTTCTTGTCGAGCTAATACCCCTGCTAAATACTCCTGTATTTTGTGTTCTATGCTTACCTCCAAATCGTGGCCCAAAATCTCCCTTTTCTACTATGTGAGCAAAAAAGCCATCTTTTCCCCAGCGCGTTTTACGAGGCAATATGTTGTTAGTTTTTGGCCCTGCTAATACTGTGTTACTATGGTTTTTATCGGGCATCCATGTGCCTGCTGAATTTCTTAGCTGACCTGGTCTAATAGTTTTACCTCTAAAGCTTATTGGTTTGCTGTAATCTTTTATGTTAGCCTTTAAATAATTAGCGTACACATTACCCACCCTAGTATTAATTGCCTGTAGCTTATTACTATCTTGCTCGCTCCACTTAGCTATGGCCTCTATTTTTTTATATAGCTCATTAAGGCCTGATATCGAGATATTTTGGCCCATTGTTTTTGAGCCTCTGCTTCTGCTGCCTACTTGGAAATTGCTCATTACTCTACAAGTTCAGTGATTAAACGTATCTGATCCTGTCGGCCTACCTCATGCGCACCTAGTATATTGTAGTAGTTGCTTTCATAGCTTATGCGGTAGGTTGCATCTATGGCTTTAGTGGTAGAGCTATAGCGGATATTAAAAACTACTTTATTCACGCTTACCATTTGCTCACCTATGTTCTTTTCTACAGCAGCTGGCTTGCGCTCTATTTGCGCCCATACCGTAGCATAAGTGTTCCAAGTTTCTGCATGCTCTCCGTATGAATTAACGGAAAGTGTGCGGTTTTGTATTTCTACCCTTCTATCTAAGCCGCCTATATTCATTTAGTAGCTATAATTCTATATGGGTTTAGTAAAGCAGATACACCTAACGGCATCTCTGAAGTTAAAGTACCTACTACTGCCGCCCTACGGTTTTCGTAATAGTGAGCAACTAGCATTTTTATAGCGTGTACTACTGGTTGTTGTGGCGCTTCGCCTAGCGTTCCTGCTATAGTTACCACATTGAAAGCATCGTCATATGTATCTGGTGGGCTGTCAAACCTAATTCTAGCTGGCTCTCTTTTAAAATCTGCCCAATACTTACTCGCTGCTAAAGTCTGTTGTGCATTTGCACTATCTTGATATACTACGCTTGTTATTGAAACTACTGGCCCAATATCAAAGCTGCAATTGTAAAAGTCATCAAGATATAAATTAAAATCACTTACTACAAAATGCCTATTAGTGTAATCTTGACAATGCTGGACAGCAGCGTTAATAAGCGCTGTAATCGTAGCATCCTCATCACTTGAGTCAACGCGTAAAAATTCTTTAGCTGTTGAAAGTGGTAAGATATCCGTACCTGTGGGCTGTGTTATTACTTGTAGTTTCATGTTTTAAGTATAAAAAAAGGGCGGGCGCTAAACCCGCCCCTTTCCATTTATCATCTAACTATTATGCTACGAAGTCCTTAATACGAGCTAGCGCGCCTGCTTGGCGTACATCTGCATCGTAGAACTTATTAACGTGTAGTGCAATCTGAGCTGTCCCAGCATTCGAGTAAGGATCAACTAAGATATCTACCCCTCCGAAGAATGCAAGCACCATACCCTTAGCAAAATCACCGAAAAGTAAATCTCCCTCATCTGCTGTAGAATCTACTAGGTTTGGTGTGAAGTGAGTAGCAAAGCCATCAACTCTGTTATCATTCATTAAAGCGCTAATAGAAGCTACTGCTGCCTCACCCTTTAAAACACTCATAGCTGTAGGAGATAGTACAAATTGACCATTACCCAAGTCACCACCTGCTGCTAATACTGCCTTCTCTGCTGCAAAGATGTGAGCTGCTGTAATAGAACCGTGAGAAAGGTTACCCTGGTAACCAGCTCCAGCTACTGCCTTAGCAAATACATCCTTATCAATAGTTTCATTGATTCCTGCTGCTAACTCTGCTGCAATCATGCTATCAATCCCAGCACCTCCCTGAAGGATTAACTGCTTTGAAAACTTTGTACGATTTGCAACACGAGTAGGAGATAGTGTTAACTCGTCAAGCTCCATAGTAGAGGCTGCGTCTGCACTTACCTCAGTTTCGCCTGTTCCTACTGCTTTGTTTGATACTCTAGGAAACTTTAGATTTCCTGTAGCATTGTTGATAGTAGTAACACCTACTCTCTCAGCCATAGTTGGAGCGCGTAGCGCCTCAATTAGACCAGGTACAGAAGTAGCTACGTATCCTGAACCATCTCCAGAATCAGCCTGGAAATCGTCAGCACCACCAGCACGATATAAAGCGCTAGATGGAATACCGATTTGTCCACTCATCTGTAGACCTCTTGATCCGTACTCTTTTGCTGCTTCCTGTGCCCACTCTGCCTCAGCACCTTCTAGTGACTTTCCAAAGCTAGCTGCCTGGATAGCACGAGATAAAGAGAAAGAACGATTTACTTTGTCGATTTCTTTTGCCTCAGATACAGAAGTTCCGCCAATATGTGCAGATCTTGCAATCATATCCTCATGTGCTTTGCGGCGCTTCATTTTACCGTCTAGACGCTCAATCTCACCTTCAAGGTAGTCTGCTCTAGTTTCTTCTTCGTTTGTTAGCTCACGGCCTTCACTCTCAGCGTTCTCTACTAAAGATACATGCTCATTGTAAAAATTCCCGCGTAACTCTGTTAACTCTTTCAAGTTCATTTTTTTACGTTTTTTAATTGTTTTAACTTCTTTTATTTCTTCGTTTGTTGATTCTTCAACTACGTTTATTACTTCTGGCTCTTGCTCCTCATTTCGTGCAATTAGCCCCTCAGTTTCTTTATATGCTGGATATGTGACTGGGCTTACATCTAATAAGCTAGCTACCTTATCCACGCTTCTCACGGTTCTCTTTTCGTTCCATGATTGCTCTGCTATAGTAAAAGCAAATGAGCTTTGTGAGATATCCCCACGCTTTACGCTTTCGTATAAATCTTTAGCGTACTGTTGTTCTCCTAGGTGTACTCTGTATTTTAACCCTTTGTCATCCTCTATTAGCTCTAGCGTACCTGCACCACTTCTGCCTAGTACGTAATCAGGATTATGATTCAAAAGCGCTCTGACGTCGTTTTCCATAACATCAGCAAATGCGCCTCTGGCTATAGTTTCACGAAAAGGCCCTATATTAGTTTCTGTATCATAAAGAGCCGCATAGCCTTCTATAATCATCTCGTCACTATCAGCCCTAACCTCTAGAGTGCTATCACTTACGTTATAGTGCGCTCTAGTTTCTAGTTCTTCTCTATTCTCCTGTTTCTTTTCCTCCATCGTTATTTTGATTTGATACAGCGTCACTATAAGCCTCTAGCCTATCTAGTGCAATCTGGTTAATTTGAACTGTGTGAATATCGCCGCCTGTAATAGGGTTCATTTCTTCATCAGCTCTCACTTCATTAATGCTCATTACTCCGCTAGATAGCATCTGAGTAAAAAACCCAGCCCTAGCATCCATATCACCTCTGTAAAGGTCATTTAGATTAAATTTTGCGTAGACTGCTGGTCTATCATATGAAGGTATTAGCTTTCTATCTATCTCCTGTTGTATGCGCTTCGTCCATGGTACAATAGTATGGCGAGCAAACATTAAATTTTGTTGCTCTACATTGTTGTATGTAGTCTGTCCAGGCAACTGTACTAATGCAGCTGGTACGCTAAAAATTCTACAAATCTCTTGCGCCTGGAATTGTCTAGTTTCTATAAACTGTGCCTCGTCTGGTGCAATAGAAATCCTTTGATACTTAAATCCAAAAGGCATCAGCTTAGTGCCTGCATTTGCTGCGCCGTTGTTCCAAGAGCCTTGGATCATATCCATTTGCTCTTTCTTTAGTGGTTGCTCAGAAGTTAATACGCCTGTCATTTGTCCACTTTGGCCGAAGTATTCAGAGCCGAAATCTTGTGCGCTTTTAGCTAGCCCTAAGTTTTCCCTGTGTAATCTTATTGGTGACATGCGGAAAAGGTTGCATATCTCTAGCATATTTTCTGGGCGCACTACTCCGTAATCTTTTACTACATATACCCTCTCATTTTTGACCTCTTTTAGGTCTACGTCATTGTAGTGTACGTATATTAATCTAGTTCCATGCCCTCGATCATCACGCTCTATAATAGCGTAGCCCATACCGTACAATAGGGCAGAGCTTACTATAGTTTCCCAAAACTCGTACGGCGTTTGTACCTCGTTAGGCTTATCATTAACCAAGGCTCTTGCTGGGTGTATATTTGCAACCTCAACATTTTTGCCGTTTTTTACATATATCTCTAATCCTAGAGCTGCAATAGTTGAAGCTATCTTATATACACATGCGTAGACAGTAGATATAGCTAAGGCGCTATTTTCATTTATTGATGCTCCGCTTTTAGTCATCGGAAATAAACCTACTTGCTGGGCTATTGTGTTGCTATCGTATTTGCCTTGGCGGTAACGAAACAAGCCCGAAATTCTTTCTGCTAGTGTACTCATGCGCGCGGTATTATACAAACAAAACGGTAAGAAACCAAATTATAAGTCAAATATTTCTAATAAAATATCTTGATCAGGATCTATAGTGTTCTGTACGTAGCTATTTAAGGCTATAATAGAGGCAATTACCCCATCAACTTTCTTATTTTCCTTTTGCTCTTTTATTACTCTTTTGTTCTCATTATTGTCTGTATAGATGATTGCGCAGCCAAATTGCCAGCGTAGGCATCTGTTGCCGCCATGTATTACGTTACCCTTCATAATTTCCATCTCCATTTCTTTGGTCGGCCCGTTCATGCTCATAATATTTTGAGCCATTGGTTGCATAGTGATATCGTTTTCTACTAGTTCGGCTACTATGTACGTGCTAAATTTCGGATCATACCCTATTTCTCTTACATCGTACTTTTCACAGGCGTCTAGTATGTGCTGTTTTACTATTCTGTAATCAGTTACGTTACCTGGCGTTATCGTTATATCGCCATCTCTAGCATATTGTACGTAATCAATACCCGCGGCTAGTTTTTTACTGTGAGCCTTTACAGAATTGACAAATTGATGACATATGAGATAAAAGCACTTGTTTTCGTCATCTCTAAACAATAAAGCAAAGGCCGTTAAGTCTTGCGTACTAGCTAAATCTAGGCCTGCGTAGGCTGGTAAGCTCGGCAATCTGTCGTAAGGTATCTCTTTTGCTCCCTTCATGTAAATATCATCTGGTATCCATGCCGTTTCTGCACTTGTCCAAATGTTAAGGTGAAGACGTAAAAAGCTGTTAATCATGCTGGGATTTGCCTTAGCTTTCTTTACTGCATCTTCAAAATATGCCTCGTTACATATAGAGCCGTAGCCTGGATTTGCTTTTTTCCAAGTTTCTGGGCTTGTCCAGTCATCATCTGCATCAGCTTTGTACAGTACAGGTAAAAATGTTTCGTCTACTATAGATCCGTTTAGTATTGCCTCGCTGTATTCGTGCATTTCGTAACATATACTAGAACGATCATGGCCTGCCGTTGTAAGGCTCATTATGACAGGTTGCCGCCTTGCGCCTACCGAAGTAGTCAAAACATCGTAAAGCTCTCTATTAGGCTGTGTGTGTAGCTCATCGAAAATAATACCATGACAGTTAAGGCCGTGCTTTGTGTAAGCCTCTGCACTTATCGACTTGTACCAACTGCCTTTGTGTTCAACTATATTTCTAAGCACCTTAGCCCTAGCTCGCAGGTGTTTATTGTTGCTTATCATCTCTTTTGCTATCTGAAAAACAATATTTGCTTGTCCACGATCACCCGCGGCGCTTATTATTTCTGCTCCTGGCTCGCCATCTGCAAAAAGTAAGTAAAGCGCTATAGCTGCTGCAAGGTTAGACTTTCCATTTTTACGCGGTATTTCTACGTAGCAGGTTCTATATTTTCGTAACCCTGTTGCTTTAGCTTTCCAGCCAAATAAAGGCCGTATAATATCAATTTTCTGCCAGTCCTCTAATATAAAAGGCTGTCCAGCTAGCTCGCCTTTAACGTGAGTGCAAAACCTTTCTATAAAAGTTACTGCGCGCTCTGCGCTCTTTTCGTCGTAGTAGTAGCTCATAGGCCGCAGTAACCTGTGTCACAGCTCCAATCATTAAAGTCTATCTCATGCTGTGGCTTGTGGGCTTTTATTTCCTTGTATGATATTTCGCTTTTCCATTGTGCGCCTTTTATTTTTTCCATATCTATAAACCATTCCATTTTGTTGGGGTGTAGTTCAAACATTTTACGTAGTGTTAATGGGTTCCTGTGAAAACAACCTACACAATTATTTTGAGTTGCAAATCTTACTGGCTTACCTCTCCAAAAGTTTACAACCTTATCTCTATGTATATTATCCTCTATCATTGGAAATATGGGTTTTTGCCAGAACGTTTTGTTATAGGCTCTTAAACCATCCTTGTTACAGCGCTCTAGCATATTATTAGCTCTTTTATTTTCGCCGGCCCTAAATCCTATGCGCATTTCTATAGGTTCTTCAAAGTTTGCTTTCCACCAGTCAAACATAGGTTTGATTTTCATTAACTCTGTACAATGCCTCCAAGCTATATTGGGCAAACTGCTTTTGCGTAATTTATCAAATGGCTTACCAGCTAGCCATACTATATCTTTACCTATAAACTGCTCTAAATCTAGAATAGTGTGAAGTATTGTGTCATCCTCAGCTGTAGCTATAAACTCCCGCCCTATTTTATCACTAACTAGCTGCACCAGCTTTTTATCTTTAGGCGCACACTTTGCATCTTCTATAGTTACTAGCGCAAAAATATTGTAATCTGTAGGATAGTTAGCTGCTATGTATGCAGAGCTTTGGCCTCCGGATATGCTAGTACATGTTTTCATTTGCTAAAGTATTCACCTACCTCATCATCTTTTGGCGCTGCCTCTCCTAACCAGTTTTCTAGCCTAGCAATTATAGCTTGTTTTCTCATTCTAGCCTCTTTAAGCTGTTGCCATTCTGGGCGCATGCGGCTATATGTATCTCCGCTCTTACCTATCACATCATAGCATGTGCCGTTAGTATCGCAATACTCTTGTAGGGTTTGCTCCTCAGCTTCTACACAGGCTAAGGTATATAGCAGGCTCTGTGTGCCTGGTGTTAAATCTCTGTGCGCTCCGTATTGTAGTGTGCGCTGGTCTAGTATTGATTGTTGTAATTCAGTCATCTTATGTTGGTTTTTGATAGAATTTAGGTGCGCCTTCCATAGGGTTTATGTGTGTCATATACTCATCACAATCATTACATTTTATATCTAAGATGGCTCCAAGGATAGGCACGTACTTTGTAACTACGGTTATAGTTTCATGCTCTTTATTGCATTTTGGACATTTAAATTTATACATCTGTTTTCTCGTCGTGATATTGCAAGCACACTTTTACAATTCTATCTATTGCCCCTATTCTTGGAGAATTAAAATTTTGGTCATGAGTGGTTGCATATCTTAAAATCCCTTGTATTGATTTTCTTAAAATTTCGTCTGTCATGTTATTTCTGTTTTAGTTTTTGTACTCTACGTTCTAATATTAAAATGCTCTCATGTTGACCGTCTTGATGGCTACACAGCTCTAAAAAACTTATATCTTCTATTAAATCCTCCAGCTCATTGATAATAGGCTGAACCCTGCGGCGTTCCCTTTTACTTTTGACCTCTAAAATCGTGCGATTGAC
>JGI24004J15324_10000388_pt1 | contig 17805 bp, 38 predicted proteins | sample LinPmetageLP32_FD_15324 | JGI IMG/M metagenome (IMG submission 15324)
CCCCCCTATTCAACGAGGTGCAGTTGGAAACCTTTAACCACCGGTGACTCATCAATCAAGTCGTATACAACCTCATCTAATTGATCTGATAAGTACAAAACCAGCCCATCAAATCGTAATGTTGTGACATGTGGCTTTATAAACTTATCAAAAGCTTCTTCACCTAAAGATAAATATTCCATTGCTACATCTTTTGTCATAAGAAGCTGATTCATATTTTTTACTCTGTATATTTTTAGAAACCTATTTTCAATATTTTGCTAATTTTTCGTGGTATAGCCGACATGGAACCGCATGCGCGAGCGCGGGGAGCTCCATACCTCTACCCCTCCCCCTACCGCCTTTTATTACATGCATGATGCGCTAGGTATCGATAGCACAACCTTATTGAGGTTGAGCTCTACTAATGCAAGTCACTGATATCCTTAGAGTTATCAGTAAGAAGCTCTGGCAATTCATCTTCTTCGAGGTCTAAATCAGCAAGAAATGAGCCGTGAAAGCTTGTAACTTCCTGTTTCTCTGGTGCAAAACCGCCCAACACCTTGATCAACAGCTCAAGCGCCCTAACGCGGGTTCCGGACTGATCCGCATCTCGACTCTCAGCCTCCAATTGCGCCACATAGGACGCGAGTTTTGTCTCTGAATCACTCATTAACCTATTCCTTTCGGCATCAATAGCCGCCTTAACACTAATATTCACCAACAACCTGAACGCCTGATGATTTGGATGAGCATACCCTGCTGTCTCTGCTGATCTTGTTGCATTGCCAGTAGCCACGAACTCACTGACGAATCTCTCCTGCCTGAATGTCAAAGGTTTGAGGGTCTTATCAATCTCTATCATCTCTGTGTATCTCCCTATGAAGATTCGGCACTGGGGTGTTGGGTTCTTTTTTCCCGCGATTCAAAAAATCTGAGCAATGGCGGTAGCTACAGCGGCAAACACTATCCAAGCTCCACGCTCAACGATCATTGACTTGCCCATAGTTTCGGCGATCCGAGTCTCGACTGTGCGTTGCTGATCTTCGAGCTGATCAAGTCTCTGCTCATGGCGATCTATTCGCTTGTGACCACCAGTCAGTCTCTCATCTATCCTAGCCAGATGTGAGAGAGTCTGTGACACAGAGTCGAGCTTGGATTCAATTCGATCCAGCCGCTTATCAAAAACTTCCACGCTTACCATGTTCTCATCTTAATGTACGCCTTGAATTTGCTCATGTTTAATGATTTCAATTGTACCTTAATGAAAAAAGACTTGCAAAATGAGAATACCCTGTTTTATACTCGCATAACTGCTCAACGAGCATGATTTAAACCACTGTATAGACATACAGTAAACGTGGAAGACGGCAGACATCCACGCTAAATATGAGAAGCCCCCATCCGTGCAGTGAGGTGTACGGGCTAGCATGAAGGGTACTCTGGCACGATGAGCCTTCAGACACGCTAGTAGCCAGTGGTAACCGCGAAACGCTTGGAGAAGAGCGAGGTAGCGACCACAGGGGAAAATCTTAAACAACCTGTCAGGCGGGCAACCTACCCGCGAAAACACTTCGGTGTGAGTAGAACCTGACGAGTTGGTTTGAGTATGTCCTGCACGGTGTAGGGCATATCAAAACCAATTACTCCCTGAGGAGGGACACATGAAATTAAAGATGAAACATACACCCGACCAGAACAGCACTGGCTATCAGCTAGCACTAGCTATTGATGCACTTAGATCACGCATTGAAGATTTTGCGGATGACCTAAGGATTGAGCAAGAAAATGATTCAAGTATTGACCAGAGTCTAAGTGGGCATTACCAGTGGAATGCTGAAGATGCGGCAAAGTTACTTGAGCAAGCGGTTGAACTTATTGACCCTTTGTTCGATGACTATGAGTAAGCAAGTCGAAGCCATCGCGGTGGCTTCTATCGTGTTTATTTAACTAGCCTGAGGAGGCAATTATGCTACAGAAAAAAATCGATATAGCTAAACAATTTGTGGATTTACACAGAATCGGTCTTAACGCTTGGTCACCTAAATATCAACTTCCAAGTATGTCCGATGAAGCCGCATTGCTTCAAATTTATTACGACCTTGTGGGCGATGCCTACGGAAATACTGAAAGCAACGGAATGGGCGAGTTGACAATTGAGATTGATTCACGCGACTCAATGTCGGGTTACCCAGTGCTTTTTAACTTCGCCAATCTGTCTGAAGAGTAGCTGAGTGATTCTCAGCCGAAACACTGGTTCGCCAGTGTCACAGAAAATCAAAGCCTGAGGAGGCAATTATCATGAAGAAAGATATCAAAGAAACTATTACTGCCCAGATCATCGATATGATCAAAGACGCCCAAGCGACTGGATCTGACTTCACCATGCCATTTAAGACACTTGGTGGTAGACCGACAAACGCATCGAGCGGCAAGCACTATCGCGGACTCAATGCACTGTGGCTTGGCTTGCTAGGCTACCGGACAGTCGCTACTTACAAGCAGTGGGCTGATCTTGGCTATCAAGTTCAAAAGGGTAGCAAGTCAGTAGGCATATCAGTGCCAATGGTTGGTAAGGATAAAGAGACCGGCGACAGCAAGATGTTTGGCTTTAGGGGCGCTTCGGTATTCCCTGCCAGTCAAGTGCTACATGCCGAGACAGGGGAGCCATGGTGTGAGCCTGAACTAGGTGAGAGAGTTGATCTTACTGAGCGACTGGAAGCAGTTGATAAGTACATCAACAACCTTGGTTTTGACATACGCCATAGCAGTGACGGCGGTGCTTATTACCAACCGGCTAATGACTTTATTCATATGCCGCTACGTGACCAGTTCATCGCTACCGCAACATCAACTGCGACTGAGTGCTACTACTCAACGCTTTTGCATGAATCGGCACATTGTACAGGTCACAAGTCACGGCTTGATCGGCTTGAGCTGAAGAACAAAAAGGGATATGCGTTCGAGGAATTAGTTGCTGAATTGTCAGCGGCTTTTCTGTGCAATCACTTGGATGTTTCAAGCTCTCCAAGAGCTGATCACGCGCAGTACCTTAACTCTTGGCTGAAAGCTTTGAGTGGAGACAATGACTACATTTTCAAGGCGGCTAGCGAAGCGCAGAAGGTTGTCGATTGGATGGATGCAATACAGGTTGCCCTTCCCTTAGAGGAGGCGGCATAGGGGTGAGGGATTTATTTTCTCCCGCCGCAAAATTTCTAGCTGAATGAGAGCTGGTTGGTCACCAGCCGAAACACCCTGCGGGGTGTCCTAGATAACCAACTAATCCCTGAGGAGGGACTTATGAAAACTGTAGCAGAAATAGCAAGAGAAATTAACAGCCACAACCTAAGCACACAAGAGCTTAAAGGCTTAATTGATTCTATCCAGTCAATGGTTGCAGGGAAAGCAAAAGCGACCCTGTACATCGGACAAGAAGTGTATGTTGTCCAGAAGACCAAGCGCACCTTAGGCGTGATTGAAAAAATCAACAGCACTCGATGCCTAGTGCAGATGCCAAATGGCAAGTATCAAGTGCCAATGGGAATGCTTGAGGCGGCTTAATTCCAACTGAATGAGAGCTGGGTAGTAACCAGCCGAAAGCCTGAGACGCGATGAAACACTGACGCCCTATTAATAGATGCGCCCACTTACAGTGGGGTCAGCATCGGCGTGTATTAATTAGTGTTCCGCGTCTCCTTGGCTCTTGGAAAACTACGACCTGAGGAGGTCAATTATGTATTACTTAGCTAACTATGAGGAGCATCGCGCTCCTAAGACTTACAAGAACCTGAAAAGATTATCAGATTACAGAAATAAAGATCAGAGAATCGAGGGAAGTAAGCACGTAGTGTACAAATGTCACAGAGATGTGCGCCTCAACAAAATACATGCTTTTTACACGGTTAAAGATGGATGCCTAGTCCGCGACAAGTACCGAACTGCAATGCATCAGATACGGGAGATGTTTCGATGAAAACTAATATTTCAATCGACCTGTCCGATGCAGAGCGCAACGTGATTGCCAATTTACTAAAAGGCAAAGAAACCAAGGCGTTAGTGACACGATCTGAGCTCAATGAAATGGTGCAGGGTTTTGTGGAAGGTATCTTGGGATACGAGCCTACAACGTCAGCCGCTAAGGTTGTCAAAATAGGATTCTCACCCATCAATATCAGTGCAAAGCTCCAGCAGTTTTTAGACAGGCATGGGTATCACGAAGACCACCCATCCCGTCTTGGATACATTCGAGGCTGGAATTCAGTTGGTAAATAAGAAGCAGAGCCGGACAACCTGAGGAGAGTTATTTGAAACGGTCACGGATGACCTCCGGCTCTGCCAACAAAATAATAACACAGGAGTGGTAACCATGATGGATTTGTTTATTGGAATATGCCTAGTTATTGGCATGACAATTAGCATGAATGGAGCTTGCCTGATGATTGCAGACAAGCAAAAACAATGGCTAAAAAATAGAGAGGAGTAAGCACCACGAAGCTACCTAAGGGTAGTTTCTTAGTGTTAATTTCGACACTGAATAAACATAAACTCTGAGGAGAGACTTATGAAAATTAATATTAACTTTACCGTAGAAATAGACCCTAAAGACATTGGGTTATACATGCATGAGCTGAATGCTGTTGATGAATCTATGCGAGAGTTTGTCACTTCCTATATCGTTTCTGGCGGAATCGGAAGCTTAGAGGAAGCTTTGGCTAACAACGGTTTTGGCTATAACACCGTTCGGAGGGTGAAGTGATGGACAATTCACAATTCCTAAAGTATTTGCAGGGAGTCTGGGAAGACCTTGATACGGCAGACACCGATTTTTACCTTTCGCTAGCCGCGACAAACGGATTTGATATAAAGCATAGCGATCTTGTTTTGGACGCCCGTCAAATTCACGGTGAATTGTCGGTCGTTATCGAGAATCTGACACAGCTTATTTGCAAGTATGAAACCGAAGAGGAGTAAGCAACACGAAGCCACCCAAGGGTGTCTTCTTGATGTTAATTCTGACATCATTGAAATCCTGAGGAGGATAAATTATGAAAATTAATAAGTTTAAAAAATTCACCGAAACATATGGTGAAGAGTTTGGAGTAGAGTGGCACGGATCTTATGGAGGTCGTTTTTTTCACAACGGCATAGCTGTAACTGCTGAAAGCACTTACGGGATTGCCAAATTTGTTTCATCAATGGAAAAAAACAATATCAATCTCGGCTCATGGGATCATGAAGATCAGCTTGGCTATCGTCAGATTTTTTCGTGGAATACGTCTAAGTTTAATGATGCTAAGAAGGTGGCGTGATGAATACAATCACACTTAACGATGATCAGCTTCTACTCATAATAGATCTCATATCTAGAGCACAAGATGACTTTGAGACGCACCTTTACGGTGAGACTGACGTTGAAGGCTACGCCTCAGTCTGCATGCTTCAAATGCACACTAAACTTACAACCTTGGAAACAGTGTTAAAAGCTGGACATCGTGAGCCTATTGAATTTTGTTCAGCTACTCAATCACAACAATTCGAAAGTAATTTAGGCTGGAAAGTTTATCAAAAGCAAATTCAAAAGGAGGTGGCGTAATGATTAAAGATCCTATAGAAATGCAAAAACTTTATCTTTCCGATTTAGAGAGTACTCCATTTGGATGCTTATCATGCGGAAAACAAACAACAAGGCAGGGAACAAAGAAGCAACCCTGTATTCACTGTGGAACACTGCATGATATACACGGCACGTTTTTCTCCGGCTACGATACTACCGTCTTGTCTAAGGAGGTGGAGTGATGGCTTTTACTTTTGAGCGCGGCGGGGATATTTACTCTCCGGAAAACATGGCGGTAGATCTCGATGGCATTTCCTATAAAATGGATGACGAGACAGCCTTCGATATTGTGGATGCCGTTATCACCAAGTACACGCGCAACATTGGCGATGCTCCGTACAGCCAGTCAGAGATTGACACGGCATGGGCATTGCTCAGTTGCGTTCTAATGGAAGAAGATTAATGAAAAATCCTGAACTAATCGCTCTGATCAAAGAGCATAAACTAACCAGCAATGACGTTGCAAAAATGCTTGAAGTGTCACCTAACACTGTCGTTAATTGGCGGCGGGACGGTGACCCAAAGCATGCTCGAAAAATGAGCCGCTCACACATGAAACTCTTCAAGATGTTGCTTTCTAAGTAATAGCCCCTTCGGGGGCTCTTTTTTTTGGTCTACAAACCAAGGATTTTCTTTTATTTTTATAATCGCTTTTTCAATTTTGATAAATGTTGATAAGGCTATTGCCCCGTGCTTATGCACAAATCTACTCACCGTGTGTTCATGAACCCCCGCAAGTTTTGCTACTTTTTTTCTGTTTCTATTTCTTACGATAAAACTTTGCATAGCACGAACATGTAATTGTGTCTCAGTCATTCTTGTATTCCCTTAAAAGTTTTAAAGGTATTAAAAATACCCATTTTGAATATCTGTCCCCTGCCCCGTGAATATTTACCGGATTCAGTTCCCAGCTTAAAATGCACTCTAGTATCCGTTCTCGCGTCAACCAAAGTACCTCTGCCCCTGTATCGATGACCCAGTAGTCTGCTTGGCTGACACTGAATGCGCTTGGCTTGTTATGAAAGTATTCGATAACAATGTTGCCGGTATCTTGACTGCGTGGATCGAACTTAAGCTCAATTGTTTTTTTAAGCTCCGGTATCTCAATATCGAAGTCAGGGTGCAGACCCTCAGCTCTTGACGCTAAGGGAAATGCTTGCCTGAGTTTCTCCAGCAGATCATCTTCTGCTTTAGATCCTATTTTAAGATCATCTTGAAATGTCACGCTTCTTCCACAATGCCTTAACACCATTAACGATAAATTCTTTTGTGTGTATCGGGTCTGCTATGTCCGGTATACAATTGATTGCCTCTCTCCTTTCATCTCTAGTTTTAAGATCGACTATCTGGCTTGGCAAATAGTAGATGAGTGTTGCTCTTGCTAGCCGGTGAAAGTCTTCGTGCATGTTGCTCTCTATGTATTGTAGGCAGTGGGGGTAATATATTTTTGCCGCCGCATTTTTTACAAGGACTCTGAACTTGTCTGGTTTCACTTACCGATTCTCTTAGTTAGTATTTGGGTGTTGGTTTGCCGTAATACCGATTGACCTGACCCTTTTCACGGTCTTTTTGATCTTTGGTCTTTTGACCATGCCACATGTGTTTGATCGCTCGTTCTCCACCGTCACTTGCCGGAATTTGTTTTATTTTGCCCCCGCCTCGTAAAAAATCCTCAACGTCTTGGTTTATCTGAGCTTTACTGGTACTGGGTGCATTTTTACTAGTGACACTTTTAGTCTGGTAATGAGGTTGGCTTTGGCGGAAGTCATAAGAAACTCTAGGCATTTGAAAACTCCAGAAGCTCTCGCATCAGCATGATGCCTGTCAGATAATCAACCGTAGCAGTCTCCTCCTCATACCCCGCTCCCATGAGATCAGATAACCGAAACACCATCTTGATAGGCTGACGGTCATACTTGTAAATGAGAAGAGGGATATGCGTATCTCCAGCAGACGTTAACGTCTGGTCCCACCACGCTTCCTTGTGCCAATGTCCAGAGGCGTAACGCTTGGCTTCGATCATCAAATTATTAAATTCAATGTCCGCCTTGCCCGCCACCTGATATTGATCTAGATTGCGTTTTAAATGGTCTGCACACTCACCAAATTCATCATGAAATTTCTTGATAAGATCACGCTCAAAAGCATGACCTTTTGCTCTACCGTTAATCGTCACGAGGATCATCTCCCATACTGAAGCGGGTGTACCAGATGGACTTCATTTTGTCCTGCTCTGACGAGTTGCCTTCTTTGTTGCCATGACGCCACTGATATTTGAACGCGGTTATCTCAGCCCAGTCTTTTACCCTGTCTATGCCGTACAATTGAATCATCACATCTATGCACTCGACACCGCCTTCCTTAACGTAATGAGCGGGCTCAAAAACATTTTCTTCCATCAAAATCGCTGGATGTTCTTGGCGTATAGCATTCCAGTCCTCAGGCGTTGCGCTATTGATCCCACCCGATCTTTTCTCTGGTATATTCTCGAAGATCGTACTCTTTGCCGTATCTTTCAGTGAACTGCGCTTTAAAAGGGTGTCTTGACACGAATGTTTCATTAGAATCTCCTGCCCGATGGTGCCGATAGCACAGCGGGATTGTGTTGAAGTGGGCATCGGTTTTTGTTTTTCCGCCGATGTGATGTATTTCTGGGGGTGATGTCACGCCAAAAAATTTCTTGCACACACAGCATCCGAATTCAGATATCTCAGACATCCAGCGTTTCTCTTCGGCTGTGGGCGTTCTGCCTTTCATTCTGCGGCGAGGTTATCGTCATACAACGACTGAGCCGAAACGCCAAAATACTCAGCAAGCTTCTTTACTGAGATAAAATTTGGTGATTTGGAATGACCGTTTAAAAATCTATTGATGGTGGGCTGAGGTACTCCAGTGTTTCGAGCAAGCTCGCTCTGATTTATATCAACATCGAACATTAATTTTCTAAGTGCTTCATTTTTCATTTCACTTCCTTAAGTGTTGTAAATTCTGTTTTTTTCAAAACGCAAATTAGCCATAGTCGATTGCCATACTTTGAATTCGACCTCGCATGCAGAGAGATTGCTTTTTGCTGAAGCAAGCAAACCTTTTGCCTTTCCTCTTTCAAGCCTGACGCTAAAGACATCCGAATCTTCATCAGCCGTGCGTTGCTGTTTAGCGTGTGTTTTGTCACCACGCGCTTCAGCTATGACCATCTTCTGAGCAATGACTCTTTTTTCTTTTGCCTCAGCTTCCGCCAAAGCAAACTCAGCTTCTCCAATCATCTTTCCCGCCTGTCTGATTTGATGTGCAAACCTTTCTGTGTCTTCCATCAGCTTTCCTTTTGATAATTAACGTAATGTCTGGGCTTAGTGCCCTTGCGCTCTTTGAACTGCATACTTGCTGAGTCAAACTCAAACCCAACCTTTCCTTCCCACTGTCCGTTTCTGTTTTTTAGAATCTCTAGATATGAATCCCACTGCTTCTGAAATTTTTCATTGGGTTCTTCACCAAGCATGTCGCTTTCGAGGAGATGCTCGATCTTTCTTTTGTTCTTAAAAATCATTACAACGCCATCAGCAAGATCAGTGACAGATCCACTGCCTTTGATGTCATACTTATTAGGCGCTAAATATTCGTTCTCACCCTTACGAACATGCGTTACAAGAAAGATGGTGACCGGAAAGGACATCTTGAAATTGACAAGCTTCTCTATAAACTTTTGCTGACCCTCGTAGTCGTCTTGTCGGACCATGTTGGTCAGTGAATCAATGACGAACATGTTGATGCCGTAACGTCTGTATGCGTACTCGAAACAGTCCATCAAGTCCTTAGGTTTAGGAGTGAGCTTGTCTACAAAGAGCCAAAGCTTTGGCGCTAGCCAATCAAGAATTGCTTTTCGATAAGGTTTCGTTGGATTAGAGATACCAGCGGCTTGTCGCATCATTCTTCCTAAAGTTGCACGGGCTGGCATTTCCATTGATGCGATAAGACACTTCTGATCCTGCTCGATAGCGTTTAGTGCCATCTGCCCTAGTATTAAGGACTTGCCATGTCCGTTGATACCGCCAACCAAATATAATTCATGAGGTCTAAATCGAATATCCTCCTCATCAAGCTTTTCCCATCCAGATCCGAAACCGGAGGTATCTTCATCAATACTAAAAAACTTATCTAAATCACCTTCAAATTCCATTACAGATTTTAGAGTGACAGGATCTTTCCAAATTGATTCTTCGTATGCGGCTTTGAGCATCCACTGGGCTTTCTCGTAACCTTCTTTCTGTAACAGCTCGTTAATATCTTTGGTTGGGAGATTGATTCGGAAACAGCGATCTCCTAAACGGGTCATGATTTCAGCGGCGGCTAGCTCCCCCTGCTCATCCATATCGGTAGCAATGAGAATGCGCTCAAATCGGGCTAGGTTCTCGTACTCATTTTCAATCCACTTAGTTTGCTTTGCTCCTTTTCCTCCGCCCATGGGGACGCTCAAGCTTGAAAATCCTAGTTCACTGCATGCAATTTGGTCCCATTCGCCCTCGGTAATCCAAACCTCTCTTGCGTCATAAGGCATTGAGTGCCATCCAAAAAGAATCGGTTTTAAATTTCTTTGGGTGCTGGGATTACCGTCATAGTTCATCGGCTTGGTCTTAATGAACACCAGCTCTTTATCAGGATCATAAAACGGGAACACGACATCTTTACCGCCTTTACCATCGGTCTCGTAGATTTTGTGCCTGAAACAAACCTCGCCTACGTCTTTAAATCCCCTCCCTGTCATGTAGCCATGCAATACTTCACTGTTCTTCTGCTCAGGTAGTTTGGGGGTGTTAAAGGTTTTATTTTTTATCGCGCTAATTTTTTTGGCAGGAGCTCCGTCTCTAATATTGAATCTCTTTTTTGCCCAATCCATGGCATCGGGCAAGCTTAATCCAAGCGAGTGTTGAATAAGATCAAGCATGTCACCGCCCTCACCCGTAGCGAAATCCATGTACTTACCAGCTTGCTCGCCATGGAGATACACGGACATTGATCTTCCCTTTTCACCGCTGATCGACCCAACCTTGTAGCATCCAGACTCAACCCTTCCTTCAGGATATAACTCTTGGCAAATTCCAGATGCGTGATCACCTAGTTTTTTGGATAGATCTCTGATATCCATCATTTCACAGCACCAAGAAGATCATCTTTGTTGCCAACGTAAAACCTTTTAACAGCATCCCAGCTAGGATCTCCCACTTGTGTCCAGTTTCGCTCAATGGACAAACCCACAACTGCCGCGATGTCGAATTTCTCCCTTACCAAGAGTTGGAATCTTTTAGTACCAAGCGCGACAGTAGCTTTTGATGGAAGCGAACCCTTCTCTTTGCTAATCCGATACGCCCACCAGCGATCCCAAACCTGTTTTGGAACACCGGCTGGCGTTTGATTATTAAAGAAGTTTTTAGTAACAGTTTTCTTTTTTGATTGTTTTTCTTTTCCTATAGTATTTCTTAGGGGCTGATTCTCCACTTGTGGATTAGCCAGATCTGGTTTTTCGTTGATCTGGTTGATGCTGTCATAAATTGACCAGTCCCATCCCGTCAGTTGACCCTCCGCGTTTCGGTCAAGTTTTCTAACAGCGTATCCAGCCCCTTCTAATTCCCTACAAACTTTAGTTACCTTGCTTTTTGACATTTTAAAAACATTACAAAGTTGTGCTTGCGTCACTTTCCAGCTCTCATCGTGGCTTAAAAGGTAAACAAGAACCCCCAAACTCTCTGCTGAAAGCAAATCATGTCTTCTCTCAGAAGGTTTTGCTTCTTTGGAGCCGCGTAAAAGCGCATTTGGGATTGTGGTAAAAGACTCGTTAGTGTATTTTTCTCTTCTAAATATCATGTGAACAATCTCCTTGTCGTTGAACTGTTAAATGGATAGATTAAGATTTCCATATAACTTGTTCATTATTCCTTAAAAGTATTCATATCTCAATAGATTATTTCCATATAAGGAAGAATATTTTCTTGACACTTATTAGTTTTTGATTAATATATGCAATATCTGAGAGCAATTCAGCACTTAGAGGAATGTAAGCCGAAAAGGAACCGGCAAAACTTAGGAGTAAATTTTATGAACACGGAGACGGTTAGTCTAAAGAAGTACACAAACGCAGATCGAAAGATTGTATTTAATCAAGCGTTGGATAAGGCAAATGTCGTCACATGGAAGCGCGCCGCAACTGTAGCTAAAGACTGCAAAGTTAGTCATGCGACTGCTAGTGGCTGGTTAGAAGGTTGTTTGCCTAGAGATGTCGAGGCACTTTTGAGAGTAAGAGATCGTTATAAGCTTGATATTGACGAATGGGCAAGAGGTGAGTTAAGAGCAAGTAACGGGTTTGTTTTGGAGAAGGTTGCAAGAGCAGTTGGTATTTTGCGAAAGTATCAAGAAGAAAATGATATAAAAATGGAGGATGAACAATTTGCCACACTGCTTTCTATGCTGTATGAAAATAGTGAGAAAACTGAATTCCTTATTAATAACAGTCACTTATTAAACCATAACACAGGGAGTTAACATGAAAAAACAGGAAAATAATGAGCAACCATGCGCTTACAAGCGCTGGTATGCTGATCCAAGCGATTCAACAATTTTCATAAGAGAAGGCAACAAGATTATAAATTTGTATGCTGGATCAAAGCATTCGAGCGCGGTTGACGTTACACAGAAGACACCAAAAGAGAGCGACTTAAGTACCTTTGAACACCTGATTAAGATTGACCATTTTCTTAGAGATCTTGGAATGAAAGGATCCGTTGTCAACAAGAATGATCTCGAAAGGTTTAGAGTGAAGAATCTTAAATGTCCCAATGGTTTGATAAAAGACAACGTGTATTCACTTGAAGAAAAAATCCAGTCTAAAAGAATTTCTAACATATTAAATGATTAATTGAATTAATTAATTGATTTACTATCCGTAGATGCTATAATCCACTTATAGCATTTAATGGATAGGTTACATGGAACAAGTTACTCGCGCCCAAATCTGGGCAAAATTATCAGAAGTATCCGTCAAAGATTTTTGCACTGAAGCCGAAGAGATCGAAGAAGGTAAAGTCCTGTCTTATCTCCCTTGGATGAAAGCTCACGAAATTATGATGAACAATTATCCTGAGTATCGTTGGGAATTTTCTGAAGACCCAACCGGTCGAGAAGTGCATTATTTTGACGATGGTACTGCGGAAGTTCGATGTCGAATGACAGTCGAAGGGCATACCAATATTACTTATCTCCCAGTTCATAGGAAAGGTAAAGCCATTACCAACCCTAATTCAATGCAGATCAACGTAGCAAAACAGCGGGCTAGGGTAAAAGCTTTAGGAGAGTTTGGGCTGGGCTATACAATGTGGCTGGAGTCTGTTCCTGCGCCAGAATTTCGAGAAGATACGGTTAAGGAACATGAATTGTCAGATAAAGAACAGATAGACGAGATTTGGAATTTGGCATTACCGCAACTCAATGAGGCGAAGAATCAAGAAGCGGGGATTAGAATATATAACAGATTCACCAGAGGGCTTGAGAACAGAGGGCTAGTTGATACAGCTCCAAAACGATGGCAAACATTTTGCAAAAATAAAGGCTGGAATACTAAATGAGCCTCGCAATTCAGGGAAGTCCTGAATGGCATGCGGCAAGAGCAGGAAAGATTAAGGCATCTGTCTGCGCCGCGCTGGAGGGTAAGCACCCTTACATGAAATCTTCTGACTTAGTGCGCCAAGAAGTTAGAGCCTTGGCTGGAGCTGAGTCTGAATTTGTTATGGTTCCTGCTGTCGCGCACGGTCAAATGATGGAGGATCATGCTCGAATATTCTTGGAAGGTCTGCAAGATTATCGCGTTCGAGAAACCGGTCTAGTTGTCCACCGCGATCATGACTTTATAGCCGCAAGCCCTGATGGGCTGGTGGGTTTGGATGGTTGTGTAGAGATCAAGTGTCCATACCCGCATTACACGAAAGAGCCCTACTCCATATTTGATAAAAAAAGGTCTATGTACCTTATGCAAGTCTACATGCAGATGGAAGTGCTGGATGTAGACTGGTGTGATTTTATTTGTTACCTCGCAAAAAATGAAACGATTGAACCACAGTACTCGCTTGAGCGAGTTGAGCGAAAAGAAGATTTCTTAACTGAGCTTTTATCTCGCAAGTACATGCCACAGCCTGAGAAAGGCACAGTGAGCAGACTTGATCTATACAGAGCTTGGCACAACCACATTCAAGCGCAGTATGAGTACGCAGATACTCGCGCAGTGCATATCAATCAACCTGTCAAAGATGACTTTGAGACAGTTAGTGGAGATGAGGATCTTAATGAGCTAACACGACTGCAAGAGCGCATAGCTTACTTAAGAGACCAGAACGCTGATGTGTTGGATTCTATTGAAACCTTAACAAAGGCATCTGATGGCTTGAAAAAAATTATTGGTGAGAAGTATGAGGGGTCTGTAAGTAACGGATCTACCCTTGTCAAAATCATCCACAAGAATCCACCTATTGACTACCGAAGCGCTTTTGAGTTCTTAGGTGGTGAGGAGGCGGTGTTAGAGAAAGATGAGCAGTTGGAATCTTTTCGAAGAACAACGGGCTCTAAACAAATTTCAATTAAGCATGGAGAGTTGTAATGAGTAGTTTCGAATTATCTGCGGGAAATGGACGACTATACCCATTGACGGCTGAAGAAAAAAAGGCAGTTGTTGAGAGTAATAAGCAAAGAGGCAAGGATTACGATCAAGAGTGGCTAATATCTAAGCCAGCAAACGACTTCAACGGCTTTATAAAGATTGATCAGCACGTAGTTGACTTTATGCAAGCTGGCGTCACTGCAAGCGAGAAATCTGGATCAGAGTGCAGAGTTCGCTTTGAAGGTTACAGGGCAAAAAAACAGGATGGGTCGCCTCAGTTGAATCTTGAAAGCGCATACATCAAAGATGTAGGTTCGCTGAAAAAGTTTGATGCATCGACTGTTGCACAGGCTACAAAAGCACAACCTAAACCAGCAGAAACACCAATGTTTGATGAAGACGAAGACATTCCGTTCTAGAGATCTAAATAATGGCATTACGATTAACTAGAAGTGTTGACTCTGTCTTGTTCGGCGGAGAAAACCTTAACCCTGATGATCTTGAAGGTTCTTATGAGCACAGGCTATGGGTTCGTAGAGTGCGGGACCATAAAGGTAAGCAAGATGCCTTGGTTAACGTCACATCAAAATTAGGTGTCAGTGAGCATCTGATGCGAGTTGGTGATGAAGGGATATTTTTGGGCAATGATATCAATATTACATTGGTTGGCATTCAGCAATATTTTATGAAGGCAAAAGCTTACTGTGTTGCTTGTGGGCGCGGTGACTTTGTTCAAGATCGTATGATTCCACAAGCACGGTTAGCGGTCTCTGCGCCGCGTAAATATGAAATTATTAGACATGACGCAAGGAAAAAAAAATGAGTGAAGAACAAAAAATTGTGACAATCGATGAAGTCCCTTATCTGATAGATGATCTTGGTGAGTCTTGCATAAAACTGCTTAACGAGTCTTCCCAAATGAGCAACATCGCTAATTCTTTTGCGCTTATGGTGCAAGCCACAATGACAGTTGCTGACATGAAGGGTAAGGAAGGAAAGAAACTGCTTCCCGAACCTTATCAAGCTGAAGATGCGGAGCCTGAGGAAGACACCTCTCACTAGTTTCCCCCGAAAGCCGAGGCATTTCCTCCTCAATGTCTTTAATCGCTGGAGTGGTTCACCAGTGGCTTGCAACGAACCTTTAAATTGGAGATGTTATGGACAACAGAATGCTGTGCAGTATCAGTGATGACCCCTATTCAGACTATAGCGATTACTTCGAGGGCGAAGGTGTATACAAGCCTTACAAAGAAGAGCCTTGTGAGCCGGAGGATGATCCTCGACTGGGTTTGTCAGACAAAATTTGATTATCTAGAATATTTTCTTATAAAATAGAAAAGCTTCTGGGTAGAAAGTCAACATGGAGAATGATTATGACTTTTGAAGAAGCAGTAAAATTGTACCTAAGAACCCCAACAAAGAAATACGGTAATAAGAAAAGCCAGACAGCTTATAGAACGCTAACTTGGATGTCTTCTAAAGTGCCAAAAGCACTGAGAGATCCAGATAGTAAAAAGTTGATGCAGTACAGTAAGCGGTTACATGACTTTAATCCTAGACGTAAAATTGTGTGGGATGAAACATCGGCAATGTTTGCCGGTCGTGACATGAAGTCTATTAACTCACTTGATGTAACCACAATGGAGACTAGTCTTAGATATGACAAAGGCTTATCTGCGTCTGGCATTAACAATTACCTGAGGTATCTTCGGGCATTATGTTGGTTTGCTAAAGATAGGCTAGCAGTTAAGTTTGAGGACTTCCCCACGTTTGAACTGGGGACTGAGGAAAAGAGAAAAGAGTGGCTTGAGCCACAGGATGCTCTCCAGTTGATTCGTTGGTTGGATCCCCTTCGAGCTGACATGGTTCGATTTGCTCTAGCAACAGGTCTTCGAAACTCAAATGTTAGGTTGTTAAAATGGTCGCATTGGAGCCCTGCTTCAGGAGATATCATTATACCGGCAACGGAAACGAAGAACGGTGAATCCCATCACTTAATAGTTACAAAAAGTGCGAAGGATGTTCTTCAGAACCGTATGCAAGTTAGGGATAGGCTGATAAGGGAGCACCCTTGCTTGAATGGAAAGCTGGAATATGTGTTTGTTCAGGATTCTACCAAGTCGTTGGGTAAACCTTTTTACAGGACTTCAGTGACTAACAAAACGTGGAAGAGAGCTGTTAGATTAGCCGGTCTTCCTTCGTGGGTTAGGTTTCATAGCTTACGACATACTTTTGCATCATGGCATGTTATGGCTGGAACGACAGAGCAGGAATTGATGGTGGTAGGTGGTTGGAAAACAGCGTCAGCAGTTGGGCGTTACACTCACCAAAACGAAGAGCACAAAAAGAAAGTAGCATCACGATTGGATAGGGTTTATGAGGTATAGCGAAACCCTAAAATAAAGAGCGAGGGTTTGTTGTTTTCTCATTTTTTATGCCCCTATAGCACTTTTACTTCAGGGTTGTGCTTTAGGGAAACCCTTATAACATGTTGATTTATATAGAGAAAAGGTGATTTGGTGGAGCCTAGCGGGATCGAACCGCTGACCTCAACACTGCCAGTGTTGTGTTACCGATATCGTTATAAATCAATGACTTACGAAAACTTTCTACCCAGAAGAATTTTCGTAATAGCACAACCCTAAAGGTGATTTATGACAGATTTAGAAAAGGCAATGAAGGAAGCGAATGATCTTGCAGATAAGTTATTGGCAGATTCAACGAGCAAAAAGAATGCGGCAGTAAAATGGCTAAATAAAGGTATTTTTACAGTGCATGTAGATAACAAGATGGCAATAGCCTTCTTCGTTCTGGCAATGGCTTTATTTATGCTCTAAGTGCATGATAAACATAACTTAATGTCATTACTTTGCAGTACCTAAAAGCAATATAATAGCGACTCGTTTGACATATCCCTATTCTCTTTTTTAAGGCTTTTTCTAATGGTCGTTGTGTGTTTTTGTGTGCTTTTTGGTTTGGCGGCGATTGCCGCTGATGATTTAAATGTTGATCCTGAGGGCGGTAGACAGTTGCTGAGAACTGTTAAGTCCATCAGACAAATAAACTACCTGAATATTAAAGCGTACATAGCAAACCCAAAAACTACAAGGGCTAGTGCAAGCCCCCACCAAGTGTCTGATCCCCGTGTCCAATCTTGACCGCTAATCATTCAAATATCTCAGTAGTTTTTGGATCTACAAACTTGGGCTTGCAGTGAGCACGTATCGGCACTGGATAAGCTTCTTTAAATGTAATTCCTGCTGTCCCTTCAATACCTTGCAAACTAATACTTCGGGCAAAGTATGTGCATTTGTTGATATCTGCCCATACACCGTACTCNGAGGTTTCAATTACAAAACCATCAGCAGTCAGCGTCTCNAACATTAATGCAAACACTAACTGTTTCACCTAATAACCTTNTCCTTTACATCAACCCACTGAACCTGACACTTGCAGTCAACAGGTTCGTACTTGTTACTTGGTCTTGATAGTTCTTGACACATATAAATACAATGTGACTTCTTTAAATAATATTGTGTTTGTTCCTCGACCACTTCGCCGCCTACGAAAAACAATA
>JGI24004J15324_10000389_pt1 | contig 17780 bp, 22 predicted proteins | sample LinPmetageLP32_FD_15324 | JGI IMG/M metagenome (IMG submission 15324)
ATGAGAGGATTATTTTTGTTTGGTATGTTTACCTTTGGTATGTTAATGATGTTGGCCAACGTGGCCGGACTGTAGAGGAGAGTTATATGTCTAAAGAAATGAAAACCGCAGAGATAGTTGAATTGAATAAGCTATTTGAAACGCCCAATGCGTTAACCAAATGGAAGTTTATGCAGACTCCATACTTTGCAAAGCTGCCAGATGCAGTAAGGTATACAGTAGAGAAGGAATGTTTTACGCATTACTTTAATATACTTACTGATGGTATGCCCGATTGGAAGTTACCTATCTCTGGTACTATCCCTGCTGACTTAATCAAACCGTTCAAGGCGGCTGTTGCATATTTCACTGGTACTAACTTAGATATCATTGAAGATGAAGGTGCAAATCTAAAAGTATTCTCAAGAGGATATTATCTGATGGGTACTGCTGATGATGTATATGATTTANTATAAACTACTTGACTCTGCCATATGGATGTGGTATAGTATATACATAATGGAGATAAAGATGTCATAGCAAGAGTTCGGATGTTAACTATCACCCCTGGCTTCTGGGAAGATGGTTCGTAACATTAGTGTAAGAGGCTGCCACCGTAGGACTTATGGTTAGTCATGGCTGCGGTGGACTGACAGCCCTTCGTGGGCCTATAAGAGGTGACCCCCAAGAACTGAGGCGCCGATGTTAATCTATAAATGCAATAAAGATACGGAGATATATTTGACTAAGAAGGAAACAAAACACTGGTCTGGAAAACCATCCGACCCAGAGTTTCAGAACTATACCAAGAATGCATTCGCTGAAGTATTCAAACAAAAACCTGTCAAAGAAAAACCCAAGGAGAAATAATATGTGGGGAAGAATAATGGAGCATATGTCTGGTATGCAAGAAAAGTTTGGTGAAGGAACTAAGACTGATTTGGACTATGGNAAACTAGTCATTTTGTTTCTTTGTATATACATAGCAGTACAGGTTTCGTAATGCAGAAACTTGATACTCAACAAGAACTCTTTACNATCACTATGGAAGAATGCGGTGAACTTATTCAGTGTTGCTCTAAGGCAATGCGTAGATGGGAACTGTTCAAGAACTCCGATAGTGAGATATCCCTTAAAGAAGAAATCGGAGATGTTTATACAATGATATCTCTGATGGTTGAGAAGGGTGTTATCACATGGGATGAGATTAAAGACAGAGAAAAGATTAAACGAATCAAATTAGAACGATGGTCTAGTCTAATACCCCACCCCCCCAAAACTGAGGCAACTTCGGTTGAACTTCCCTCTGAACCATATCAACAAAAAATGATATATGCACACACAGATTTTTCAAAACCTATGGATGAGTATGAAGAACGTGAATGGCAAAAGTTAGAACATAGATTGGAACTTGAGAAACGTGGAAAAGAAAAACTTAAATAAGGTAACTCCTCTACACGATATTACATGGTATGTTAAGTGGGTGAGTACTATTCTGATTATCCTCGCAGTTATGTGCCGTAGTCTTGAACTACATCTATATGATATGATGTTCAGTTTGTTGGGAGTAATCGGATGGACGTTTGTTGGTCTGCGATGGCACGACAGGGCACTCACGGTTCTTAATACCATATTAGGTGTGTTACTTATTCTAGGTATCGGAAAGTTATTCACATGAAGAAGATAGATACACGCAGAGATGCATGGGATAGAGATTACATGGGCAATCATTATCAGAAACCAAAACCAAAAACTGTGAATGTAAACGTGACGCCTGTGTATATTTTCGCAATGTTCTTCATTGCAATATTAGTAATGGTAGGAAACAAATGATTGAACTATTTGCAATTGCGGTAATACTAAAGATTGCCGAACTAACAACTTCGTGGGATGGCATGATAACTCTTCCCTAGTGGTGGAACTAACTCATGCGAATCACCTTGTCCGATTCGTTCTGATTCGGCCAGAAATCCTTTTCCCTCTGAAAAAATCCAAAAAAACGACTCGTAACCCTTTGATTTTATTGAGAAAATAAAGTTGAAAAAAGGTGTTGACTCTTGTTCTAATAACAGGTATACTGTAAGTATAGTTAATAAAGAGAGAGTTTGATATGACGAAATTTGAGAAAGAAATGTTTACTTGGGATGGTATGTATCTCATGTATAAGGGTGACTTCGATGGTGCCCAGATGATGATGGATGTATGTCCAGATGCCCATCCTAGTTGGGAAGGGAAATTGAAACCCGCTTTTGTTGCTCGGTTCAAGTATCGTAAACCGTACAAGACATGGATTAAGTTTCTATGTAAACACGCTACCGTTGAAGAGTACATGGACATTGCTTGTAAGACTAGTCCAGTGGATGCAATGAAACACTTTGGTTATGAAGGGAAATAAAATGATTGAACAGTATGAAAATGAAGTAAAGAAGTTGGAGAAGTTACTCACTAAGTTTGGTGGTAACACTTCTGCTGTAAAGATGAAGAAGTATGCGATTGAGAAAAAGATTGCTATATTTAAAGATATCGTTAAAGAGTTGAAGTTAATTGAAGAGGTGATTGCATAATGGAATATCTAACACAAATTCAAAAAGAGTATGTTTACTTCACGGATATGTTGAAGTCTATTGAGAAGATTAAAAAGAAGACGCCAGGTAATGGGTTCGCTAAGATGCAGTGTAAGGAACGAATTGCAGAGTTGGAAAAAATCTTTGATGAGATTGACTATGCAGCCCAGATTACCTATGATTAAAAAAGATCAAAATAAGTGAAGAAAGTGCTTGACTTTGTTATCATAACATGGTATATTGATCAAGTAACAATGAGAAAGAGGTTTTATTATGAAGTTTGAAAAGTGGTTAGATACGTTGGTTGAAGAAAAAGGTCTTGACTTAGACCATACCTTTGAGTACAACGGCCCAGTCTATGGGATGAATATGATTCCATTGGAATCAGTGGTTGAACAAATCAAGGCGTTTCATCCTCAAACCCAAAAGATGACAAAGAATAGATTGGTTGAGATTGATTTTAAAAACGGTGATGTAATGCATTTCTTTGGTTACATTGCACAGAAAATGGCGATATAGGAGAATATATTATGGGATTACATATTGAAGTTTATAAGAATGGTAAGTGGGATTGCACAAATGGTGGAGTTACCTCTGGCGATATTAAAGGTCTTTGTATTGAAAACGTAAGTGGGCCGTTTAATCCAAGTGAGGATTATCCTGCTGCTCAGTTAGTTTCAAGGAATGTTATGGGTAGAACAATCGTTCACATCGTTCCTACTGCTGAGATTGAAAAGGGTTCGTGGACTATGATGGGTGGACACTATGGTTCAACATCAGATTCAAGGTTCAGCGAAAAGGTTGAAGAGATGATGGGTACACCATTCTATGGGGCTCTTGCAATTCACGATAGAGTTGAATAAAAGTGAAGAAAGTGCTTGACATTGGCTAATTACTATGGTACTATGATCAAGTAAGATAAAGAAAGAGGTTATATTATGAATACAAATATTGAAAAGATTGTGAGTGAGATTGTTGACTTTGTTGCTTACGTTGAGAGTTTCTACGGTAATGTGCCTGATGCCATTTACCCTATCGGTGCGACACCCAATATGATTTTGTCTGCTACTAAGAAGTATATTAATGACAGACCAGATGATTTTTGTGGAGACAGTCTTGACCGTGAAAGAGTTAGAGACATTATGATTAATGATTATGGATTGGAGTGGAAATAATGAATGATATTTTAAAAGACATTGATGACCTTACGGTTGTTTTGGATGCCATCAAAGTTGGAATTAAACCCGACTCTGTGTGTGATGCGATTGAGAAAATCATCGCTGTCAAGAAATCCCAAGTTGAATTGTTTGAGTTTGATTTGGAAAAAGAATTTAACAATGAAATGAAAGAGGTAGCCTAATGAGTAAAGTAAAAAACTGGATTATGGATATGGAAGAGTCAGTTCACGCTGCTCTTGATTCCAATTGTACTACAGTTGAACAAGTGATTGCATTCGTAAAGAATGATTCCGATGTTCAACTTTGTGATGAAGTGTTTGTCACAGAATACTTTAATGAGTGTATGGAGGCTGTTTAATGTTTGAGACAACAATTAAATTTCAGACTGAAGTTGGTAGTTCTGTTATCAACCGTTCAACTGGCATCTTTATTGGTGAGACTGAAGAGTCTTCTGTTCAAACCGCCCTATCAGAGTTTGCTACTCATTATGGCAAACCACAAGACATTCTAGAAATCAAAACTCTAGATAAGACAAAAGACTAATCCAATCTGCCCTTAGCTCAGTTGGATTAGAGCAACAGCCTTCTAAGCTGTAGGTCGCAAGTTCGAGTCTTGCAGGGCAGGCCAATCCAAAGGGAGAGCATCATCGCTCTCCCTTTTTCGTTATAAATAGTGGCAGGAGATTTATGAATGTCAAATTATTTTAGCGGGATGGATGGGTTCATCTGGTTCACAGGCGTAGTTGAAGATAGAAACGATCCAGACAAACTTGGTCGTGTTCGTGTTCGTTGCGTAGGATACCACACAGATAACATCCAGAAAATTCCAACTTCCGATTTACCTTGGGCATGGGTTATGATGCCAACAACATCATCAGCACTAAATGGTATTGGTGAGTCACCTTCCTTTATAGTTGAAGGCAGTTGGGTTATTGGTTTCTGGCGTGACCCTCAAACAATGCAAGAACCTATTATCATGGGTACACTGCCTGGCGTTCCATCCGTATCTCCAAACAAAGACAAAGGTTTCAATGACCAAAGAGAAGACCCAGACTATGGGCCTTATCCTATAACTATTGAAGAGTCTGATACAAATAGACTTGCACGAAATGATGAAGACAAGCAACATACAATGCTTAAGAGCAAAGATGATGCACAGACAAAAGAAGTTCCTATTGCAAATGCAAAGCCCATTATCGGAAGTTCTGATGCTACGGTTGATGCTTCTGCAACAGTAGATACAATTAATGATACAACTACAGAAACTAAGTGGAATGAACCTCTTACTTCAGACAAATCTTCTAAGGAAGATACAACAAGATACGCATCAAAGTATCCCTACAATCATGTTATGGAAACAGAGAGTGGACATATCGTAGAATATGATGATACAAAGAATGCAGAACGAATACAAGAATATCATAAGAGCGGAACATTCTATGAGATAGATGCTGATGGAAATAAAGTTACTAGAATTGTAGGGAACAATTACAACATTGTTGCTGGTACAGATTTTATAAACGTAAAGGGTGATGTAAACCTTACGATTGATTCAAACTGCAAGACATATATTAAAGGTGATTGGGATATCCAAGTTGATGGTAACGTCAATGAGGTAATCAAAGGAACACTAACACAAGATGTAACTGGAGCAGTATCAGAAACTTACAAAGCAGAAAAAACAGAAAACGTAACAGGACTTGTTTCGGAAACATATCAAGCAAGTCAAACAACAAATATTACAGGAACACTAGACTTGGATGCTTCATCTGAAGTAGACGTTGATGCTGGTGTAATTAATCTAAACTAGGANATGATATGCCGGCANTTACAAGAGTAGGTTTAGATAGTCATGTTGGTCATGCAAGTCCTACACCAANTCCATTTCATAAAACATCATATGCAACAGGNTCTTCAAACGTATTAACGAATGGAGCACAGACAACTAGGATTGGAGACACGACAGGTTGTGGTGACCCAGCGACAGGTGGTTCTGGTACTGTCTTTGTTAATGGTATTCCAGTTCACAGAAAAGGTGATGGTACAGGTGGACATGGGAGTTGGGTGCCAAATGCATCATCTTCTGGTTCTCCAAATGTAAATGCTGGTGGTTGACGTTATAAATAATAGAAAAGGATAATCACATGGCAGTTCAATCAGCATACAGAGATGCAGAGCGTACAAACGATTCAAGTCGTAGTGTCAAAAAGTTTAAAGACCTTAACTTGAATTTCACAAAGCATCCAAGTACAAAAGACGTAACAACTCTTTCTGACGCAGCTTCTGTTAAGCGTAGTGTTAGAAATCTTGTTCAGTATGGTATGTATGAAAAACCTTTCCATCCAGAGATTGCCTCTGGTGTTAGAGATTTGTTATTTGAACCAATGAGTCCATTCTCTTCAAACATTCTTGCAAGAAAAATTGAAGATGTAATTAATAACTTTGAACCAAGAGCTTTACTCGCTGGAGTTAATGTTACTCCAAGATTTGATAATAATGAATATGAAGTAACCGTAGAGTTCTATATCAACAATGCTCCGTCTGAACTTGTTGACTTATCCTTTACTTTAGAGAGAATTAGATAAATGGCAACCACAGATAAAAGATTAACAATTACAGATTTAGACTTTGATGATATTAAAGCAAATCTAAAAACATTTATGCGTAATCAATCAGAGTTTACTGATTATGATTTTGAGGGTTCTGGAATAAACGCTGTACTAGATGTGCTTGCGTATAATACACACTACCTTGCAATGAATGTAAATATGGCTGCAAATGAAATGTTCTTGGATACTTCTTCAATCAGAAGTTCCGCTGTTTCTCATGCAAAGACTTTAGGTTATATTCCCAACTCTGTTCGGGCGCCTGTTGCATATATTGATGTTACTTTAAACAACTTTGGTGCTACCACTATTGCTACTCTTCCAAGAGGAACAAAGTTTAATGCATCCGTTGATGATGTTAACTATGACTTTGTAACTGTTTCCGATTTTACTGCACTCGCTTCTAACAGTGTATTATCATTCTCTAACATTCCAATCTATGAGGGAACTTATACTACAAATAGATATACAGTCAACACACAGAACGTAGATCAAAGATTTGTTCTTACGAATAATCGTGCAGATACCACAACAATGAAAGTTCAAGTGTTCCAATCATCTGACTCTACGCAATCTATAACATACACTCAAGCAACAGATATCACTCAAGCGGGTTCAACTGCTAATGTTTATTTTTTACAAGAAGTAGAAGATGGTAAGTTTGAAATATACTTTGGTGACGGTATTGTTGGTCGTGCATTATCTAATGGTAATGTTGTTGTTATAACATATGTTGTTACTAATAAGACAGCAGCAAATACTGCTACAGGTTTTAATACATCCGCTAGTATTTCTGGTATATCAGATATAACTGTTGCAACATCTGAAGCGGCTTCTGGTGGTGCAGAAGCAGAAAGTATTAAGTCTATTAAACTTAACGCTCCTCTTGATTACGCATCACAGGGTAGAGCAGTAACACCAGATGACTACAAAGTTATCATTCCAAAAATTTATGCTAATACTAAATCAGTTCAAGTATGGGGTGGAGAAGATAATGCCACTTCTGTATACGGTAGAGTTTATATTTCAATTGTTCCCACAACAGGAGCAGTAACTACAGCTGCTAAGGCTGACATTGTTAGAGAACTGAAAAGTCTTTATACCATTGCATCAGTGACGCCAGTTATTGTTGACCCTGTAACAACCTTTATTAGATTCCAAACTAATTTCAAATATAACGAAAAAGATACAACACAAACAAAAGAATCTTTGATTAGTAAAGTTACTACTGCATTAACAAATTATGATTCAAATGAACTTCAAAGCTTTGAAGGTATTTTTAGACATTCTTATGTAACTGGACTTATTGATGATACGGATGATGCTATTCTATCTAACGTAACCACAGTAAAATTATCTCAACGTATTACTCCTACTTTGAATACAGAAACAAAATATAATCTAGACTTTAACAATGCATTATACTATCCACACAGTGGACATGATGCTACTGGTGGTGGAATACTTTCTTCTACTGGATTTAAAATTTCTGGAAATACAAATGAAATGTTTTTGAATGATGATGGTATGGGTAATATTAGAATGTATTATATCACAGGTGGTTCAACAAAAACTTATGTAAATGATACTGCTGGTACAATTGATTATGCCACTGGTACGATTGTCCTTACAGCATTAAACATTACTTCAATTTCTGATGTTGACCTTTCCACATCAAATACAATAAGAGTTGTTGTGATACCAAGTTCATATGATATTGCAGCTGTACGAAATCAAATATTAAAAATAGACTTCACTAATTCACTTGTTGCCGCTGACGTAGATACAATTGCATCTGGTGGTTCTGCTGCTGGAACATCTTATACAACATCTACTGTTTACTCATCGTCATCAACAGCATCAACTAGCACTGGTTATTAAAAATGTCTAATGATAATACCCTTGTAAATAAGGTATCTCCATTAATACAAACTCAACTGCCCGAATTCATTCAGTCAGACCATCCCCTATTTGCTAGTTTTTTAAAATCGTATTATCAATTTCTAGAAAGTGCTGAAGTAACTTTTAGTGAGGTTAATAACTATCTTGTTCAAGAAACAACATCTCCACAATTCATTCTTGACCAACAAGGAGATAATGTTGTTCTTGAAGACTCTGTAGCAAAGTTTACTGTCGGAGAAACTATTACTGGTTTAACTTCTGGAGCTACAGCAAAGGTTCTAGTGGATGATGTAGATAATAACAAAAGACTTTTTATATCTGCACAGTCTCAATTTATTATTGGGGAAACTGTCAATGGGTCTACTTCAAACTCTTCTGGTACTATATCAAATTACAAAGCGAACCCTGTACAAAACATTCAACAACTTTTGGGTTATGCAAACGTAGACACTACTGTCTATGATTTCTTAGATAGATTTAGAGATTCGTTCCTAGACGGAATGGTTGACAACATCAATAGTGGTGTTGATAAAAGAAAACTAATTAAAAATATTCGTGACCTCTACATATCAAAGGGTACAAAAAAAGGACATGAGTTATTCTTCAGACTTCTTTTAAATGAAGAAGCAACTATTTCTTATCCCACAGAAAATCTTTTAAGACCGTCTGATGGTCAGTGGACTTTCAGAACTATTATGAAAGTTCAAGAACTAACTGGTTTTGTTAGTGAACTTATTGGTCAAACGATTACTGGTCAGTCATCAACTGCTACTGCAATTCCAACATCAACTCTTGGATACAGAGAATCTAACACAAGTATTCAAGAAATTGAAATTGATACAAACTTAATTGTAGGAACATTCGCCGTTGGGGAAACTGTCAAAGGAACTTCTGTTACAAATGACACAGACGTATCCTTTAAAATTCTAGGAATGGTAACAGGAGCTACAGTTTCAAATCGTGGTCTTTATTACACTGCTGGACAATCTGTTCCAATTGCTACAGGGGGAAGTGCTACAGCAACTGCTACAGTAGAAACTGTTGGTGTGGGTGGAGTTGATAATATTATAATTGATACGGTTGGTAGTAACTATGCAACTGGTGACACAATTAACTTTAATAATACTGGAACAGATGGTACTGGTGCTGCTGCTCAAATTTCTGTAGTTGGTGGAGCCCTTGCTCCAGAGACAGGTGATGTTAATGAATATGGAATGGCACTTACAGACCATATTTTATTAGAAGACTTTACTCAATCAGTAATGGGTGATACTTATCATGGAACAAAGATTGTTCTTGAGGATGCTACATTTGGTAATGCGCCAGGCAGTAGTGTAAATGAACGTGGTTCTATTACAGACATTAGATTAATTAATAGTGGTACAGGATATAAAAGTCTTCCCTTTATTTCTTCTATATCAACTGCTTCTGGTACTGGAGCTAAACTTCTTGGTAAATCAACAAGTGGTATTGGACAGATTGAAGGTATTACATTCTCAAATTTTGGTTTCAATTACACCTCTGCACCAACGATAAGTCCACTACGTCATGTTATCATAACAGGAATAACTGGAACATTTTCTGCTGGGAATTCATTAACATCTCATACAGGTAAAGTTGTAACCTTTGATACTGTAAGACAACTTATGACAATTGACACAACAGCTAATCTAGCTGTAGGAAATACAATTGCTACTTCGGGTGCTAGTGGTGTTGTTGCTGATGTAAACATTGGTGTTGCAACTGCAACTATCGGACAGGTTGGTACAACAACTGGCGATTTCTTAGGAGAGTTTGGTAAAGCATCTTCAGATGTTATGAGAATTCAAGACTCTAATTATTACCAAGACTATTCCTATGTGGTTAAAGTTGGTGAGGGTATTGCTAGTTGGAGAAGTGCAATCAAGAAAACTGTTCACCCTGCTGGTTGGGCTGTGTTCGGAGAAGTTGCAACAGTTAACAAAGTAAGTGCTGGAGTACAGGTACAACAGGTAGAATCATTTACACCAGAACTCGCATCTCTATTCTCTACAATCTTTACAACTATTTTTGGTAGAAGACTTGGTGTAGCAGGAACAACAACACTTAGGGCAAACGCTAAGTTGGGTAGTAATGCAATATTAAACTCTGGTGAAAGAGATGTTACATTAACAAAAGTTAATACTATATTTGTAGGAACTGCCAGAGTAGCAAAGTATACTGGGCCCACATTAGATTTACTTCCTAAGTACGCATTTTCAATTGGGCCAAGAACTACTGAAAATACACTTGCACACTATCCAACTATAGTGTCTAAAGCAAAGAGCGATACAAATGATTTTGCATATTTTAATATTGGACAATTTGCAGATATAAAAATTAACCAAGTATCTGATAGTAATGGTAACATACCAGCTTCAGCATTCGTCACAAAGTCAAATGTGCCACCGCCTGGATCTATTGAGATATCAAATACTTCTAGTAAGTTTGATACCACTAATATCAGTTTTGACAGTAACTTGAAGACTTTTGATGCACAGTAGTTGTAGAAGTCTTATAAATAAGAGTATAGGAATTTAGGAGAAACACATGGCGTATCAAGCAATTGGATTAGGGTCTTCAGCCAACGATGGTAATGGTGACACAATCCGTGCTGGTGGAGATAAAGTAAATGATAACTTTGTAGAATTGTATACTAAACTTGGTAACGGTTCTGCATTATCGAACATTACTTTCCCTACTGGAACTGATACTATTGTAGGAAGAGCAACTACGGACACTCTTACTAACAAAACAATTACTGCTCCCACCATTAACGGAGTAGTTGGTGGAACTCAAACTTCAGCAACAATCACTACACTTACAACTGCTGGAATTACTGGAACTGGTGGTGCTCTAGAAGTTACACCAGCTAATAATATACTTGAGATTAGAGGTAATGGTTCATCAGTTGAAGGGCAGATTAAACTTAACTGTCATGCAAACACACATGGACAAACACTTAAAGCACAACCACATAGTGCAAGTATAACAAACACAATGTTGCTTCCTATTGGTGCAAGTTCTACATTGGTGAGTTTGATATCTGCTGATACACTTACAAATAAAACTTTAACTTCACCAGATATTAATACACCAGACATTGACGGTGGTACTATTGATGGTGCAGTAATTGGTGCAAACACTCCAGCTGCAATTACAGGTACAGCAATTAGTGGAACATCTATTGCCGTTACTGGCACTGCTGGTGCAATGACACTGAACTCAGTAACAACAACTCAACGTAATGCATTGACTGCTGCTGTTGGAATGGTTGTATACAATAGTACTACAAGTAAAATTCAAGCATACGCTGGTAGTGCTTGGGTTGACTTACATTAAAGGATAGATAAGAATGGCAATTGATAAAATTACAGCTAGTGGTCTTGGAGATGGTGGAGTAACAACTGCTGATTTGGCAGATGGTGCTGTATCACTTGCAAAACTTTCTGCATCTGGAACAAAAAACAATACAACATTCCTTCGTGGAGATAATACGTTTTCTGCATTGTCAACCACTCTCGCTGGACTAGATGATACTACAGTAAACTCAGGCGACCCAGCATATAATAGTAATGTTGCTGGTGCATCAGTTGGTCACATTTGGGTTAACTCAACTTCTGGTGAGGTTTATGTTCTAACAAACGCTACAAACAACTTAAATGTTTGGACAAATATTGGTGATGGAACTGGAACTCTTAACGCCTCATATAATATATCAGACATCCTCGTAGTCGCTGGAGGCGGCGGCGGTGGTGCTCGTGGAGGCGGTGGTGCTGGTGGTATGCTTCAAGCAGCAGGTTATAGTATTTTAACTGGTAACACAATCACAGCAACCGTTGGTGGTGGTGGTGACCAAGGTAGTGCTGGTGATGGTAATGATGGGGGCAACTCTGTTCTTGCAACAAATGGTGGTCAATGGTCAACACTAACTGCAATCGGTGGTGGTGGCGGCGGTCAAACAAATGGTCGTACTGGTGGTTCTGGTGGCGGTGGTGATTATCAAGCATCTGGTGGTGCTGGAACTGCTGGACAAGGAAATGCTGGTGGTGCTGGTGCTGGCTCTGCTACTGTAACTGGTGGAGGCGGTGGTGGAAAATCTGCTGCTGGTTCTAATGGTGTTGGTAACTCAGCTGGTGGTGCTGGTGGTGCTGGTTTAGCAGACTCAATTACTGGTTCATCCGTAACATACGCTGGTGGCGGTGGAGGTGGTTCTGAAACAGTTCGTGGTGGTGAAGCCGGTGCAGGCGGCGGTGGTAGAGGTGTTTTCTTATCAGGCTCTGGATGGAATGCTCAAGGTGATGTTGGTGATTCTGGAACTCCAAATACTGGTGGAGGCGGCGGTGGTTCTTATAATGGTGGTGTCATTGGTGGACACGGTGGTAGTGGTGTAGTTATTATTGTTGTACCTACTGCAAGATATAGTGGAACAACATCTGGTTCACCAACAGTCACAACAGTGGGTGCAAACAAAGTAATTAAATTTACCTCTTCTGGTACATATACAGCATAGGAAAACAAATATGACATATTTCGCAAAAGTATCAAGTGATGGAACAGTACTAGACGTTATTGTTGCAGACCAAGATTTTATTGATAACAATACAGAAAGTTCAGATGACCATTCTTATGTAGAAACATTTATGGATGCAGATGGAAAATCTAAAAAATATAATTATGCATCAAAGGGTCATATGTATAATTCTGATGCTAAGGCATTTCACAGGTTACAACCTTATGCAAGTTGGAAACTGAACACAACAACATATTTGTGGGAGCCTCCTGTTGCACAACCATCTAGTGGTAAACACGAATGGGATGAAGGTACTCAAAAATGGGTTGCAGTAACCGAATAAATAAGATTATAGGAAAAAACAATGGCAGCGATAATTACAGAAAAATTTAGACAAGCAAATGCAGATACATTTTTTGCAAACTTGTCTTCCAGCAAATATTATATGTTTGTTGGAAAGTCACAACCGTGGACTTCAGAAGGTGCGGCTTCGGATAGTAATCCACCCACACCAATTGATAGTGTAGCGCCCGAATCTTATTATTGGGATGATATGTTGGCAGCAAAACTAATTGCTGGTTCAAACATTTCTTATGTAGTTCCTCGTAGAAATTTCTCTACAAGTTCTGCATTCGATATGTATCGTCACGATGTTTCGGGAACAACTACTACTGGTAACTACCCAGCGAAAACAACTTCGTCAAGTGGTGCTACTAGTGTATATGATTCTACATATTACTTCTTAACAAGTGCTAATCGTGTGTATAAGGTATTATATAATGGTGACCAACTTCAAACTGGTGCATCTAATATTTCGGGTTCTGAACCAACAACAGAATCAACTACACCATTTTGGCAGGATGGGAATTATTATCTAAAGTATATGTATTCACTAACTACTTCAGAAGTTCAAAACTTTTTAACTACTGATTTTATGCCTGTATCAAATACTGCAAACGCTGTAGTTGATAGGGGTATCTATGTATTTTCGGTAACAACTGCTGGGTCATCGTATCCAAATGGAACTTTCTATTCACCACTTCGTGGTGATGGTACTGGTGGTAAGATTGCTCTCGTTGTTGCTGGTGGTTCAATTACAGAATTTGGTTCTAATAATTCAACCAGTTCATATATGTATGCGCCGGGCAGTGGATATAGTTTTGCAAACATCGACCTTAGTGCTGCTAATATCTTTACAGACAATGGTTGTTCAACTGCAATCTCTGGTTCAGTTGCAACTGCATGGGGGAATGCGACTACTGGTGTTATCAGAACAATGATTGAACCAAAGGGTGGTCATGGTTCTGACGATATCGCTGAACTTGGTGGACATTATATTATGGTTCAAGGTAAATTTGAACCTACTGATACTGATGCAACACAAGTCAATGATTTCAGAAGAGTTGGTTTGTTAAAGAATCCATTCGCTACTGCGTCTGGTGCTGTTTCAACCCTTTCAACTGCAAGACAAACTAGAGCAGTTATTTTTAGTGGTTCGATTTCAACTAACTTCCAATCAGATGAAAAGATTACACAAGCAACAACTGGTGCTCAAGGTAGAGTAGTAGAATTTGATGCTTCCAATAAAATACTATATTACGTTCAAGAAAAGTATACCACTTACGGCCTAGATAGTAGTGGTAATATGACATTGTTCTCTGGTGCAAATGCAATAACTGGTTCAACATCTTCTGCTAGTTATACACCAAACACAAGTTCTTCTGCAACTGTAAATACAACACTATTTGCTAGTGGATATTCAGTACCAGAACTAACTCAAGATACAGGAGAAGTTCTGTACGTTGAAAATAGAAGAGCAATCTCAAGAGCAAGTGACCAAACAGAAGATATTAAAGTCGTAGTGGAATTTTAAAACATGGCACAGAAAACAGATTTAAACGTATCACCATATTATGATGACTTCAATGTTGACGATGATTTTCATCGTGTACTCTTTCGGCCTGGATTTGCAATCCAAGCAAGAGAACTAACTCAACTACAGTCAATCTTACAAAACCAAGTTGAAAAGCATGGAAGACATATGTTCAAAGAAGGAACACTTGTTATCCCAGGCCAAACTGGTTTTACTAATGAATTTTATGCAGTCAAACTGCAAAGTACTTTTAACTCTGGTGCAATTGCTGGATACCTCTCATCTTATGTTGGTTCAACCATCACAGGTGCAACCTCTGGTGTTACTGCAAGAGTTGTTGCTGTCGATGCTGCTACAACTACAGACCCAGAAACTTTATATGTAAAGTATCTATCGTCTGCAACTAATACTTCTGGTACTTCGGTTGCAAACGTAACAACAGAGTTTATTGATGGGGAATCTATTCAATCAGATATAGTAATCAATTCATTAAATGCTGGTTCTAACTCTGCAACTCTTTTATCATCTGCTGCTACTGCACAAGGGTCTTCTGCAAGTATACAAGAAGGTGTATACTTCATTCGTGGAAATTTTGTTCGTGTGACAGAACAGAGAATTGTTCTGGACAAGTATACAAACACTCCTTCTTATCGTGTCGGTCTTACTGTCACAGAAAGTTTAATTACACCAGAAGCAGATACTTCTCTTTTAGATAATGCTACTGGTTCATCTAATGTAAACGCTAAAGGCGCTCACAGACTTAAATACACATTGACCCTTGCAAAACTAGACCTTGGTTCTGCCGCTGATGATAACTTTGTCGAACTCTTCAGAGTTCAAAGGGGTATCATTTCTCAGAAGGCAAGAAATACAGAATATTCTGTTCTTGGTGAGACTTTTGCAAGACGTACTTTTGATGAGTCTGGTGATTATGCAGTTCGTCCTTTCGATATTGATATTCGTGAGACTTTAAACGATGGATTGAACAACGGTCTTTATTCTGCTAATGCAAATACAGATAGTGGAAACACTGCATCTGAACAGTTGATGACAGTACAAGTTTCGCCTGGAAAGGCATATGTAAAGGGATATGAAATTGAAACCGTATCTCCATCATTCATTGATATTAATAAACCTAGAACTACAGCAGAGTTTGATAGTGCTGTTACTCCTATGGAAGTGGGTAACTTCGCAAGAGTTCAAAAGGTATTCGGTTCACCAGATCTTCACAGTGATGAAGAGGGTACGTCTGCAATTACTCCATATAAAACTGTATCTCTAGTTGATAAAGTAACTTCTACAAGAGGTGCAATTGCTAGTGGTGGAACAGTTCTTGGATTTGCTCGTGTTAAAGGATTTGAACACGAATCAAATAACCTTGGGTCAAGTACACATTACCTAACTAAAGCTAGTGTAGATAACGCTGAATTTAAATTATATCTTTTTGATATTCGTATGATTACGAAACTAACAGTCAGTGCTGCCCCATCACCTTCTAACAATGTTCCTATCGGTGCAAAGATTACTGGTGTTAATAGTGGTGCAACTGGTTTTGTAACAACTGGTACTACAAGTACAACTATCAATCTTATTACAACTGTTGGTACATTCCAAACTGGTGAAAAAATACTTTCAACATCAAGTGCTGAGACTGACCAGATTGTAGAGAATTCTTCAAACGCTGATATTACTATTAGTACAGTTACAGGTAGAGACTTTAGTGAAGTCAAACAAGTATTCATGGATGACCCACAAAGTGGTCAAGATTTTACTGCTAACCTTAAACTTTCAAACCAACTTAAACTTAGTGGTGTTGTAACAACAACTTCTGGCGACCCAACCGTAACTGGATTTGGTACGTCTTTCACTACAGAACTTAAAGCTGGTGATCATATTAACATTGACGGTGTTGGTGAGAAAATTGTTGCAAGTGTTACTAATGCTACAGAGTTAGAACTAACCACTAATGGTGGTACTGCACAAACTACAGTTGGTCTAACAAGATTGCGTGCTCAATTACAAGACCAAGAGAAAAACCTTTCTCTTAGAAAAGTAAGAAAAACAAATACAAAAACTTTAAAGACTGATGGTAATGGAAATGTTTCACAAACCTTTATTACTGTTCGTAAACAATTTATTAAAACATCAAACGGTTCTGGTATTATAACTTTCGGTGCTGCTACTGGTGAGACTTTCTCTGCAAAATCTAATGTAGATTATATTGCACAAGTATTGACTGCTGGTTCTGCAATCGGTGGTTCTGGTACAACAGCTGCTGCTGGTGATATTCTTAATCTCAACTCCACACTTGTTACTGCATTTACAATTTCTGGTAACTCACTTTCGATTACTGCCCCCGCTCTATTAGGTAGTGGTGCAGAAGTTAAGTTAGTTGCTACCGTAACAAGATCTGTGTCAGTTGAAAAAAGTAAAACTAAAAATGCTTCTCATCTTGTTCTTGTAGATAATGATGTTGCTGAATATGGTACATCTGCTAGACACAAAGATATCTCTCTTGGTCGTGGTGATGTTTATAAGTTACTCGCAGTATACGATTCGGAATCTGGTAGTAATCCAGTTATTCCACAATGGACACTTACAGGTGTGAGTGGAACATTCGTAAAGGGTGAGATTATTACTGGTGCAACTTCTGGTGTTACTGCAACAGTGGTTAATCCAACAACTCCACTTACTTTTGTACCAACAATTTCTACTGCAAATTTCACTTCTAGTGAAAAGATTACAGGTGGAACATCTGCCGCTACTGCAACTCTGGATACCTTTACTGCTGGTTCAAGAGATATTACATCTAGGTTTGAACTAGATAATGGACAAAGAGATAACTATTATGATGTCTCTAGAATAAGAAGAAAGGCTGGTCAAAGTGAACCCGCTGGTAAACTGTTAATCGTATGTCATTATTTTGACCACGGTACAGGTGATTTCTTTTCTGTAGATTCATATAGTTCAGTTGACTATAAAGAAATACCAGTTTATTCTGCTACTAGGGTTGACCCAGAGGTTAGAGAACCTACTGGTGAATATGACTTGCGTGATGCCTTTGACTTTAGACCAAAGGTTGCTAACTCTACTCAAACAACTTCTACTATTCAGAATCAAACTTGTTATAAAGTTACTGACTTTAGTT
>JGI24004J15324_10000392_pt1 | contig 17736 bp, 19 predicted proteins | sample LinPmetageLP32_FD_15324 | JGI IMG/M metagenome (IMG submission 15324)
ACCCGATATTGTAAGAAACAGAACGAAAGAGTTCCTCATGAGTTCGGATTTTCTGTTCACATGGTTCGATAATAATTTTGAAAAAACCGAGACCGCCGATTGCATAAAGGTTAAAGATATTTACAATTTATTCAAAGAGACAGACGAGTACAGGTCGCTTGATTATAAAGAGAAAAAACAATGGACTTACAGACTCTTTCGTGAGAATTTGGAAAATAACTTTATTTTACGAGAGCATCTCACGCAGACAGTTGATAAGGTTGCTATACTCCGTAGCCACATTCGGAAGTTTGCGGGACAATAAAATTTGTTGAATTTTGTATAAACAATACTCCGAGGATAAGACTCCTGGAAAATGGAAAAAGAGAACGGCAAACCCAAAGTGTTTCAGAATATTATTTATATATACTTTGCTTATACCGTTCTCTTTTTCCATTTTTCAAGGTAAGACAATATATATACTATATATTAAAACCTCTTATGAAAAGTAGTAATATATAGTATATATAGTATCCTTGTTTATTAAATAGGTAACAAATCGGAAAAGGAAAAACGGAAAAACAAAAAACGGAAGCCCGAGTTTTGAGCCAAAAACGGGAAAGTAATAATACACCTGTTTATAGAACGTTTAGTCCTCACAAGCGGTGAAATAGAACAAATACATCACAACAACCACACGCTCATCACATAACTGTTTTCGTTATGACTCTGAGACAGTGTTGTAAAATATTAAAAAATAAATGAATCAAATCTAGAATAATCTATAGCCCGTACCTTTAAAGTTTGCGGGGATATAGCTTCTAAGGACATAAAAGGGATTGTTGCTTGTCTTACCTATAAGGAAAGAATACTCACCATCGTTTGTCCGAACCCACACCACATTGAATAATATTTCTTGGACTAAGTCAGCCATGTATCTTTGATGAACATCCCTAGATATTAAATCTGCAAGTTCAATCGGTAAATTGTTTCGTAATAAAAAGTCCATGTAATATTATGAGATTATTTTCCAACCGCTTTACCCGCTAATTCGTGGCTCTGCTCGAAACAAAAACCTTTCTTCATCAGGTCTTTCATTAATTCTAAATGTTCTTTAGAATGATGTTCGGAATGTGTTTTCATTAATTCTTTTTGTCTCTTGCTCAACATTTTTTTTGCTTTCATAAAAGGTTCAGGAAGTTTCATTGTTTTCTTCTTACCGTCTTTCATAAAGGTCATCTTCATGTGAGGATTGTCAGTTTTAGTCATTTCTACGTGGTAGGGCATATATACTACAATTACATTTTATTTTTTATCAATGAACTATATATATGAATAGTATTGGAGATTACGATGATATGTTAGGGAACTTATCGCGTGTTAATTCAGGATTCAAACCACCGCCAGTCTTAGACGAAGTTATAAATGATAAAAAAGTCGTAGCAAAGACAGCCGTTGAAGGTATATCTACTCAAATGCTTGGCGGACAAGTTTCAAAAACATTAAAGGTTCTTTTAAAAAAGAATCAAAGTCAATTAGAAAAACTCGGTCTCAAATCTTCAGACATTGATGATTTAGTGGAATCCGCGTCCGACGGCGACCTAGAGTCCACGGGGGTAACAGGGATGAAACTTTTAACTCAAGCAATCAATAAAACTGTTGGAAATGGTATAAAAAAAGGAGGGCAGTTTTTGGAAGATTTAAAGAGTAATTTGACTGATTTAAAGTCTGCTGCAAAAGATAAACTTTCAGACTTAACCCAGGCTGCAAAAACCAAGTTCGGTAATGCACCACAGCAAGTATTAGACGATGCAAAGGAAGACCTGTTTGGAAGTGACCCGAGTTATAATTTAAAACTAGATAAAGCTGTTTCGGAACGTGCAGAAAAACTAGCAAAAAAAGAATTAGCAAAAAAAGCAAAAGCCGCAAGAAAGCTTCAAAAGAAAAAATCCCCTCCAGAGCCTGATGAGCCAGAGGATGCCCCAGATGTGGACCCAGCAGTCCGACGTGTTGCCCCCGATGCCCCCGATGATGATGACACGCCAACCAGTCTTCAAGAACCTAAAACACTTAATCAATCCGCTCAGGAAGAAGTTAATGCACAACAGAAAGCGGCGTCGGATGATGTTGCTCAGCAATCAGCCGAAGACACAAAGACTGATGTTCCAGACCCAGCCAAAGACTTAGACGAGGCTGGAAAGAATTTAGGAGATTTAGACGAAGAGTCAAAAGCATATTCAGACGCTAAGAAAGCGATTAAGGTCGGCGAAGAGGTAGAAGGGGGAGGTGCTGAATTTGACCCGATTGAAGCTGCCGTCGGAGGTCTCATAGCACTTGGTGGTGTCATTTCGGGAGCATTTATAAAAACCCATCATACTGTAAACCGAGCCCCACCAGCACCAAATCCTGTTAACTTTTCCGCCCAACTGTATTGATTTAATACAAACAAAATGAAATATTTTTATATATTGAAATATTATAATGGCTGATAGGCTGATTAAAATACAAAGTGAGCAAGGAGCTTTAGACGTAACTGGAAAAAAGAATAACCTTGATTTTATCCTCAGAGGGGGACAGGGCAAAGTNAATTTAGCNAAATCATACGTNGCACTAAACATGCAGGTTGACTTGAATTCTACCGATATTGTAGGCTCTGGTGTGTTCAATGGGTTTTTTACATTTAATGGAAATGGGGTTGCCAATAACTCTGGTGTTTATCCAAGTAATGTGGTTTTAGTAAAAAACGCGAGTGCTTACTCGCAAGGAAAAGGTAAATTAGAAGACCTTCGTCGTGTTGATAGGCTCAAAGGAAATCTTGCTTTTTATGATAAATCACATGCTGAAGCTCTGTCATCTATTGATAAATTAATGTCAAATAGACAGGATTCCACCTATGCTCCTCAGCCAGTAGATGAGCTTGTTACATTTGGCGATGTTCTTTCACGAAAACGCGACCACGAAGTTAGAATCCCACTCAAAGAGATTTTTAACTTTTGCAATAACGAATCGTATGATACCGATGTTCACCAAGATACGCGATTTAGACTGGAAATGAATTTCAACCTACTTGGTATAGGTATAGAAACTGTAAATGATTTTGCGACACTTCTTCTTCATGGCGATGCTGGTAAAGAATTCAAAAACATGCAACCGCAAGGGGCTGTCGGAGGAGGTAATTCAGACTTTGTTTTGACAACGAACGAGTATGTTGAGATGCAGGATTCGCCTTTCTTCACTGGTCAGATTTTCAAGGTAAATTCCAATAAAGATGCTGCGGGATTAGCGGATTCGGCAAATGTTATTCTAACGAAAATTGAGAAAGACACGGATAATGGAACAGATAGACTTAAATTGACTTTTAATACCGTATGGAGTACAGGTGCTGGTGCTTATGCTACAATTACATTAAAACTGCAAACGGGAAATGCGGGGACAGATGGTATTATTATTAATAAAGCCGAGATGGTTGCGGAGGTTGTTGACGATGCTGAACCCGCTGCTCCTCTTATATATACAACCTACCTTGCCCTTGAAGATTCGTACGCTGCCGTAGCATCATCAACTAGAAATTATGAAATCCCTCCTATGACTAAGAATATCTATGTTGTTCTTAATGAGACAATTATTTCGCAGGGTAATCTTGATGAGTATCGTATATCCATCGACAATAGAGATTATACAAATCGTGCTATTAGAATTAATTCGCCTTTGGATTACGACTTAAAATCGGCGGTATACCAGAACAATGGTGGATTGGTAAAGAATTTTGAATCCTTCCAGGTTAATGTTTTTGCTACGAAACAAAGAACAAATAATGGTAATGATGGTCGTCAAATAAAAATGATTATGTGTCCTGTACCTTTTAAGAATGTTCCGCAGGTTTTGAATCTGGAGCTTTCGGTTGGTGCTGGAACTCTTCACGGGTCGCATACTGTGTATATGGAGCAAATGGTTCAAAAAATGTAGATACAAAATTAACAAATTAAGGTAAAAATGAATATTTTTTTATATTATCAATTATTATATGAGCATTCAATACCATAGCGTACAAGCAATGAATGATGTCGGGCAGGGAGCTGGACAGACAGAGTTTAACACTTTATCATTTGAACTTATGGCGGATGGAAGGGAACTTGTTCCTGGAAGTTTAAGAATTGATTTTGAGGTTCAAATGAACGAAACAGGTACAACGAGAATTGCGGCAGCAGATAATATCTTTTACGACCCGAAGATTGGTGGTCATACTTTTTTTAGTGAATTTCAAACGTCGGTCATGTCCCTTGGTCAGATTGAGTCTATTTCAGAATACCCTAGGTGGGTCTCAACTCATTTCACGGCGACGCAAGACCCCACAAGTGTTTTTAATGCAAAGTATTTAGCAGAAGGAAGACAAGTTCATGCCCGAGCTACTTGTTCAAGACTTCAGCAGACTTGCCCTGATTCAAACGAAGGGGCTGGTGCAGTAAATTTATCCGACCCATCGTATTCCATTGCTCCTCTTATTTTATTTAACCGCACTGTTGGGGCATCGTATGACTTCAGTTCATCAGGTCCGATTAGAATAGACGCAAACTGTCAGAGAAATGGTATGAGTGTATATGGTGCTAAGGTAGACGCAGCGACGAATTACAAACTTGTTAATGTTCGTCTTAGATTTAGTTCTAGAGCCTCATCGGGAAGTCAAGGTAAGATGTTGGCTAATTCGGTTGTGAATGTTAAATCCACCGTCCAGTCGGCTTCGTCATCTGTTGATGTAAGAGTTCCAGCGAAGATGTGCAGTGGCGTGGTCATAAACTTTTTAAAAACGGCTGAAGAGTCCGATTTTGTTTCCAATAACAATGCTCTTGTTCAATTCCCTCAGCTCGATAGATTAAGGTTTTCATTTAATGATGCCTTGAATACTTTTTATTCTTACACACTTGATTCTCGTTCAGATTACGTCAAGAAAGCGATTGAGGCTCTGAATGATAATGGTATGACATCTGCGGATGCTTCTCGTGTATACGCAAACAGTGGATATATAATTGGTTCTAATTTTGAAAGTGTTTTAGATTTGTCTCAAAATAAATTCAAAGTAGAACTTCAATCCGCATCTACAAGCTTGAATCAAACAGTCAATCAACTTAACATGTATATGTATTTCTTGACGCAAGTTGTTCTTTTCGCTTAATCTTCTTTATAATATATTGTTTGCTGTGTTTTAGTAGAATGTAGCATGTCATCTGCAAGTTTCTGTGATTTTTTTACAGCTTCATTGTCAATAGTTTCAGAGACAAATATTTTTCTCAAAAGGTTCAAAGTCATTAATTTTCCGAGTGGTGAAAATGCTTTGCTAATTAATTTACCAAGACCATTTTCNGAAAGCCTTCCTCCTCTATTATTTAATAAAAGAAAGTTTGTTTTATTAAATCGTAACCAAATATTAATAACTCTAGAAATAGGAAGCGGAACATCAATACGTCTAGTTCCATGTTTATTGCTATTTTTATATGTTTGAATAATAAAATATTTTTTTGTTTTACTTTGATTAACCAAATAATTATCTTTGTCTTCAATCTCACTTTCCTTTTTAACGATTTTTACAGAGTAGTCAAGGCGTATAGGCGGAATAAGAACAAATAGAGATGAGACAAGATAATTAAGTAAAAGTTCTTTATGTTTAGGTTTTATTTCATTTTTATTTTTCAAGTCTAAATCTTTAATGTCTGTATCATATTTGCGAACAACAGAACGTAAGTCTGAAATGGTAACCCAATTTTCAAGTTGTTTATCTGTTTTTTTATTCATGGACATTGTCTCGGCATATTCCTGATTAAGTTTATCTAATTCTTTCCGATATTCATCTATGGTAGATTGAGGCTTAAAATCCGCGGCTCGTGTCGCGACAAGAACAGCTGTAATATAATTCTTGCGGGTAGTAAGAGCCAAGTCCTTAATCTTTGCGAATATTTCTTCAAAGTCTTTTAAATAGTCCAGACTGACGGGCATTTTTCCATCATTAAGTTTACGTAATGAGGCGATGTATGCTTTCAGACTATTTTCTTTAATCTGTCGGTCGGCTCTAATCAAATCTTCTAAATCCATGGCTTATATTATAATGAGATAATATATCTAAATTATTTCCGCAATATATAATATATGCCCAAGAGACAAAATACATACGAGGAGCTTGTAATAAAATATTTAAAATATAGAAATGCATTTAGGTTCGGTTATGTGAATTATGGTATATTTAAGAATCTTATTGTGTATATTACTGATATTAAGGATAAAATAATAGTTAGACGAATATTTCAAAATTTAATAAACAAAAATTTATTTGATAAAGTTAAAAACAGTCATACATGTCTTTATAGATTCAATCCGTATGACCAAGAAGAAGATTTACAAAAAAAATTAATAATTACATTTGGTTAAATTATTTTATATTTATAAATATATAAGAATGTCTAGTTTATATAGCACAACGATTCGCCCTGATTATATTGACCCTAAACTTGACCAACAAAACAAAAGAATGGTATTTGAACTTGGTGGCGGTGGCGTAGTTTATTACTCGAACCTTCGTCTTGTAAATTTAGGAGCAACTATTTTAACGACCGCTGATAATGTAAATGGATTGGCTGGTCTATATGGATTAATTAAACATGCTCACCTTTTAGACGGAGCAACTGTTATAGAGTCTGTTCGTGAAGCTGGTCGTCTTCTTGCATTTAAAAACATAAACAACTCAAACGATGTATGTTATTCAGTAAATGCAAAATTATCTAAAGCTCCAGTGGGATATGTTTTAGAAGATAGTGGAACTGTAGATATCGGGTTTCAGGCTACTGCCCCTAAGTTTGACCATCGTGTCAAACCAGTAGCAACCGATACAGATGCTGATTCAGCCTATCTTGATTTAAGAATGCTCTTTAGTTCTTTGTCTCAGATGCAAATCTTGGATACTGCTCTTATGCCTAATCTTCGCATTGTTTTAGAACTTTCAACAACATTAACAGATATTGTAAATAAAGATAACCGAGGTGCTTTAACCACCAAACCCGCGATTCTTGTAGCGGATGAAGTCATCAACCCAGAAGCTGTAGCCGCTTTAAGAAAAGGTTTCAAAGCTGTTCAATATTCATCGTATGAGCATGATGTTGTATCTATTCCAGCTGGAACTCGCCCAGCTGCTGGGGCAGGAAATGCACCAGCTACTCAGAGCGTTACCGCTCGTATCAAAGGGTTTGATAATAAATTAATAGATAGGGTTCTTGTTATGAAAGCGTATTCAGATGAGACTAAGTATACTTCAGCGATTAACGCCAATACCACGCTCGGATTTGGAAGACTTACATCAGTTGCGATGATGGGGGAAAAGGTGCAATTTAAACACAATGGTTCAGCCGTCTTTCCCGAAAATGGTCTTGATTCTCCAGCCAAAATCGCGAGTCAACTTTCTCAAGCGTATGGGGATGTTAATATGATTCCATTTGGAAATGAGACCTCAATGGGTCTTAATATCCCAGGAACTTGTCCGAATACCATCGGCGGTCCAGCGGTAACCAATGGCGGAAATGATGATAATGAACGTGTTGGTCAGGAATCATTTATTGGTTGGGAACTAGGAGACCGTGTAAATTCTCTTGCTATTGAGTACGAACGAAAGATTCCTGCGGATTCACAGGGCGGTGGTCGGACTCTTAGCTCGGAATCGGCAGGACTTAACTTACATGTGTATGCTGAGGTAGTAAAACAATTAATTGCTGATGGACAGGGAGGTTATACGGTCAAGTATGTATAATTCTCTAGTTTTTTTTATATTTAAATAATATAATGAGTGAAAGTCAAAATCCCACAATTATAGAATTAAGACAAGCTAATAATCCAGCTCAAGTATCAGAAAATAGTCTACACATGGATTATGAGGTTATTCTTAATCAGCCTATTACGCTTCAACCAGGTTCAGTTGTTGAATTAAACTCGTGTTTTTTAGACACGGCGACGAAAGACGATGGAATGATAGACGTGGTGAATGATGATGGAAGCGGGGGATTGGTTACGATATCAGCCGACTTTGGATATTATTTAAATAATTTACCAACAACAAACGAAGGAATATTTAGAGGAAATAATCCTGCGGATTTACCACCTGAGATTGTTTCTAAAGTATATGACCCTGTTCCAGCTGGCGGGCGAGACACCATTATAGATGGAGAGAGATTCGTCGCATGTTATAAAACAAATGATGCAGACCCAGTAAATAATACGAATAAAGTAGAGTTTATTAAAGTTAGAATGGACCCAAATTATATTAAAACATTAACAAGTAAAGAAGATGGTGTAACCATTTTTCTTGGATTCCATTTTAATTATACAGATTTAAATGACAAGGCTCAAACCGTGAATTGGGCTTTTTCTAATACATATAATTCAAAACAGCCTGACAGTGCGGCACACCCATTATTTAACATAATGTTGAATAATATTGACGCTAATAATGATTTCCTATTAAATAATGATATTATGGCGAAAATAAACAATTATTGTACCCAGAATAAAACAAAGTATAATCCAATTTTGTCTTCTGCAAATTTTCCTATTACTATAAAGGGGGCAGCTTTTACCATAGATGGCTCTCATAAAGGTGTCGTCTCAGCAACTATAAATACTGATACAAATGAAAATGGCGATGTTTATACGATGATTAAAGGAAATGTCAGTTTTCAAATTCCAAGTGGTAAGTATTCTGCCTCAGAATTAACCGAAAAGATAGGTTTGGAATTTACATCTGCAAACAATGGCGGAGCTGTTAATCCAGACAACCATATTGTTTTTGCTAATGATTTATTAAAAACATCAAAACAAATGCTTGTTGAAGCTCAAAGTTTTTCCGATGGAGACCAAGTTCATTTTGTTCGTGCTATAGATGGTACATTGAAATTTACGTTAACAAGCGAAAAAGATGACGCAGCAACTCCGAATTACTATGTCGGAACAAATCAGTTTGGACTTGTTATGGATAGTGGAAATACCAATAAAGCGGTTATTGAATTAATGCACTTTCCTCTAATGGACGTCTCAAAAGATACTACTTCAGCTCTTCCTCAATCTCGTCTTTATAAGAATACCGCCACTCCGCCTGTAACCTTCAGTGTCGGGTCATATTCGGGAATATTTTTAACGTCTGTCAAACCAGCCTCTGTATGGGGCGAGAATGGTTTAAAATTTAGCGGTACTCTAACTGTCAGTCCAAAAGAAGCAACGGTTCAGTTCGGTGGACAGAATGCTACAGTCCCAGTTTTTAATAATACTGGAAAGATTCAAAATGCTTTAGTACCTGGATTAAATGTTACCCAAGAAGATTCGGGGATTGATACGGCAGTGTTAAAATTTCGGGCTGGTTCAACTGGTAATACTGCGGCAAATACGCAAACACCTGAATTAATTCCAGCTCTTCCCTCATGTCCTCAATATTTAGCAACTGTAACCTCAGACCATGTATCAATCATTGGTAATGGTGTACTTGGTAATGCAGGTTCAGGACCAGGTGTTAATGAAGGATATTATCAATTAGAGATTGACATGGGTATTAAGCAGAACTGGCGTGGTCAGCCTGGACAAAATGCAAATATTCAAGGGATTATCAATAGGTATTATTCAGGGAACTCCTATTGTGCCTATGATGGTGGTAATGGTATTTTCCCGTATGTTCATTCAGGGCAACCAAAAGTTCTTTCAAGATTTAAAATCAGGTTGCTCGACCCGAACGGAGGTTTGGCGACCGACGTGAGTACTAATAACTGTGTATTTTTAAAGATAACTCCACCTCAGCAAGTTTAAAGACATAAATCTAGAAATATTAAACTATGATGTTATTACCAAAAATAAAAAATATTCATTACGATAAAACAAAAAGAAAATGGATTTATCGTAAGCAACTACATGGAGTAATATTAACTAGAGAATTTTATCATTGGGAACAAGCAAGGGCATTTAAAAAAGAATCCGAAAAATAATATCTAGATTATATATTATATGAGTTCTGTAACTAATCGGGCGAATAAATTGACACACAGAAATAATAGGTCGGCTGGACATCATTCTTTATACTCTAGCAATTCTCTTGGAGACCATACTCAATTGCTTACAGATATTAAGGAAAACACGGCTAATATAAATCTCAATGTGGACACTCTTGAGGTCAATACGGATGGTTTAGAAGCATTACACACCTCTGGGAATAATACTCTTTCAAGTATTGATAATAAAATAATATTACCTTCTGTTTTGAATTCTGACCAATTAAAAGTTAATGATTCAGCTGTCGTAGCTGGTTTGTCTCAAATAAATAATAATGTAGACGGATTAGAAACAACTGCTTCAAGTATTGCAACGAATACAACAGGATTAAATAACTGTGTGTCGGGTAATGAGCTTCAAGTTGATATAGTATCTGGAACAATAACTCTCCCAAGTGGGGCTGCGACAGAGGCAAAACAGGATTCTACCATAAGCACATTAGGGGACACAAATAATAAGATAGATGCTATGCGAGGTTCTAATTCTCTGTCTGACTTGGTTGTAAAGTTAAATGGTGGATTACCTTCCGCACTGTCTTCAGATAATTTAAAAGTGATAGATGCTCAAATCGCAGATACTAATACGAAAATAGACGGTTTACAAACCTCAGCGACTTCAAGAAATAATACTTTATCAAGTATTGATAATAAAGTTGTTTTACCCGCGGCATTGGATTCTGGTAAGCTGAAAGTAGTTGATTCTCAAGTTGGCGACGTTGGAAATAAAATAGATGCGATGAGAGCGTCCGATACCTTGACAACCTTAAAGGGAGTCCTTGATACGATTGATGCCGACACGGGGGCAATTAAAACGGCAACGGAAGCATCCGCAACCGACCTCGCTGCATTAGAAGTACTTCAAACAAGCACAAATAGTAAGCTTGATACAATCGATACTGTTCTAGATAATATTAAATTGGATTCTGCTGCTATAAAAACGGCTGTTGAACTTTTAGATAATGCTATAAGCGGAAGTGAACTTCAAGTTGACGTGGTTTCTGCTCCAACGACTACCGTTACTGGAACAGTNACAGCAAATCTTTCTGCGACTGATAATGCTGTTCTTGANGATATAGCTCAAAAACTCGGAGACGTGGAAACAGCCGTTCAATTAATTGATAATGCTATTTCTGGTTCAGAGATGCAAGTAGATGTTGTAGCATCTCTTCCAGCTGGTGATAATAATATTGGTAATGTTGATATCGTGTCGTCTGCTCTTCCAACTGGAGCGGCTACTCAAACTACATTAGCTGCCGCCGAGGTTCACCTTGGTAATATTGAGACAAGTGTCCAAGCGTTAGACGATATTGTAAAGGCAGAAGATACCGCTCATAGTTCAGGTGATAAAGGTGTCATGCTCCTCGGAGTCCGCCAAGATTCACAAGCTGACTTCGGTGCGGACGGCGACTATGTTCCATTCTCGGTTGACGCAGATGGTAAATTAAGAGTCGCGGCGGCGGCGGCGAGTGGCGGTGCTACAGAGGCAAAGCAAGATGTTATTGAAACAACTCTCACAGCTATTGAAACCGATGCCGCGGCGATAGAAGTTCTTTTGACTGGAATTGATGCGGATACAGATGCTATAAAAACAAGTGTAGCAGCATTGGATAATGCGGTTGATGGGAATTACCTTAATGTTAATCTTAATGTTGCTGGGACTGATGTTGATGGTAATAGTGGTAATAAATCTGCGGCATCTCAAAGAGTTGTTATTGCGACCGATGATGTAAACATGTCAGCAATTAAAACGGCGACTGAAGCATCAGCGACCGATTTAGCGGCATTAGAAGTTCTTCAAACAAGCACAAATACAAAGCTAGACCACGTGTCAGATAATCTTGATACTTTGGAAGCATCATTAACAAGCATGGAAGGAAAGATAGACACGCTCGACGCAGTTCAAGATAATGCTTTAACAAAGCTAGGGGAAATTGATGCGGTGCTTGATAATATTAAAGTAGATACAGAAGCAGTAGAGACAGCAGTTGAAGCAATCCAAACTCATACTCAAATGACAACCGTTCAAATGTTTGATGGTGAAACAGTTAATAGCGGGGGTGATACACATACCAGTTCGGCTACTGAGATTATTAAGTCTCCAGCAAACGGATTGAATTTTTTAATAAAATCGTCAAGTGGTTCTGTTGATGCTGGGGATTATACGGTTAATTTCCTTGTAAGTGGTGATAATAGTTCTTATTCAACATTAAACACTACATTCAAACAAGCAGTAAATGATGGTTTATTCCAACAAGTAAGGATTGCTGATTATGTTCCTAAATTTATTAAAATGACAATAACAAATAATGATTTTAGTTCTAATAGTGATTTTGATGCTTTTCTGTTTTATTAATTAAACCTCTTCCTCTACTATATGTTTTATTTCTTTTCCAATCCGAATAGTTTTAGTTCTTTTATTTAATATCGTTTGAATGCGAATTATATCTTTATGTTTTAATTCATATTCACTCATTCTTGTATTTAATATTTCGTGGTCAAAAACTTCATCATCACCATTAAAAGCACACGCGGATTTACATTTGAAATGTTTAAATATCCATTTTAATAATCCCATAATTATATAATGGTAAAGATTAATAATTATGAGTATCAGAAATCCACAAGAAAAAATAAAAAGTTAATGGTAAAGGTAAATAATAAGACTATTCACTTTGGAGACANTCGCTATAAACATTTCAAAGATAAGACTGGAATATGGAAAAAATTAGATACGAATGAATCGGCAAGGCGAGACCGATATAGAAAACGGCACGGTGCAATTAAATTAAAAGATGGAAGCCTGGCTAAAGATAATGTTAATTCCGCGTCATACCACGCGTGGAGAATTCTTTGGTAAATATATAATGTTTAGTAATAATATTACCTGGTTGGAAAAGGATGATTATACGACACCTGAGGAGGCTTGGAAAGATATCTTAAAATACTTTGATTTGAATAGTAAAATATGGCTTCCATTTTATTTAGATGGAACAGCGAAGCAAATTGTAGAATATTTAGGATATAAAAATATCTATCATGAAAAAAGAGATTTTTATAATTATGATATTGAAGGTGCTTTGATTATAGACAATCCTCCATACGCAGATAAAAAGTTAGTTATAGAAACGTGTAAGATGAGAGGAATACCTTTTGCTTTATTATTACCATTACATACACTAGAAAGGAATTATGTTTATGGAGACAAAGACTTGCAGATATTAATAAAGAAAGGAAAGTACCGATTCCGTGAAGGAAGTATGAGTCCACCTTTTAAAGCTTGTTGGTTTTGCTGGGGGATGCAGAAATATTTGAATACAGAGGATACAATCATTTGGATTGAATAATCGACATTTCAGATGAATATATTAATTAATAATCACAGACATTGTATAAGTGTGATTTTAATAATTCAAGTTCATTTTTGAATTTCATATAGGTTTGATGCTTTTTTGTTTTTTCATGTCGAGCTTTATGATTATGGGTGTAGAAAGACCCACATTCGCATTTACCTACTCTTGACCTTAATTGTTTTATTGTATCATAATTGTCTCGGTAATACTCTTGTTTGGTTCTAAGTGGGACACAAACATTTAAAGTTGGTTTATATGCAAGAATGAATTCTCTTTCTTTTAATATTAATTCTTTCCTTGTCTCACATGGATATGCTAACATAGTTTCAAAAAACCAGTTATCAATTCCTCCACACTCTCTTATCTTTTTATATACAGGATAATTGTGTGCATTATTAAGAGCAATATTACAGGCAGTCCGATGTCGCATAATTCTTCTATTCAAATTAAAAGTACTCCCTATGTATGTATCTTTAATATTCTCATTTTTGCATTTAATCCGATAAATAACAGAAGTCTGACTCATTATATATTCCTAAATATAAAAAGTTCTAACAATCTAACGCTCCTTCACCTTTATTAAAAAATTGAAATGAATTAATACCAAGTTTATATCTTAAAAATTTAATCTACTACTATTATATATATGAGTTTTACAGGCGATAAAGACAGTGATAATTATTCAACAGACAAACTAGGGTGGGAAATAATAAAAGAATTTATACCAACTGATAAAAAGATATGGGCTCCTTTTTATTGTAATGGTAAACAAAAAGAGTATTTTAAAGAAATGGGTTTTGATATAATACACGAAGATGAAGATTTTTTTGATAATGATAAAGGGGATATAGTAATAGACAATCCACCTTTTAGTAAATGGTTTGAAATATGTAAGAGATTAAAAGAACTAGATAAACCATTTATTTTAATAGCATTTCCTAAATGTTTTTTAACTAAAAAATTTCAAAATTTATTCAAAGACCATTTACAGTTAATTATTCCTAATAAAAGACCTACTTTTTCACACTTAGAAAATCCAAGACCTGGATATACACCACCTTTTGGTGTATGGTATTTTTGCTATAAAATGAATTTAGAAAAGGATTTAATGTTTATATAGTAATACATAAAAAGCTCACTGCCATCTTCTATTGAATTCATTCTCAGTCCACTCAGACAGTGTCTCTCGTAACACAGCAAACATGGTTTGAATATCTGTTGGAAAGTCTGAGTATGCATCTAGAGACATATCAATTAATCTTACAACTCCATAGGCTGTAACTATATGTTTTTTTAATTCTATTATTTCAAGTTTCGCATCAGTTAATTCCCTATTTTTTTTATTCATTTGTGCTTGAAAATCATTCGCTAGATTTAGATATTCCATAGAGTTCATATCTTCATTTTCATTTTGGTTCATTATATAATTAAATAATATTTTATTATAGTATATATGCCGAGCAAATACAAAATATTAAAGGTGAAAGACCCTGGAGACAAAGGACATATTGAAACATTTCCATTCTCATTGCCGTGTAAGATTGGTATTCTTGGAAAAAGTCAATATTCAGGTAAGTCAACCTGGGCATTCAACTTTTTTTTAAATCCTGCTTATAATTATCAAAAGTATTTTGAGCCCGAAGATATATTCATAGTTAGTAATAATAGACTTGATACTAAAATTAGTATTTTACAAGACCATCTCGATATTCCAGATTGTAATGTAATGCCTTATGATGAAGGACAGTTGGAGGTATTATACGACCAGTTAGAAGATGAGCATGAATCATCAAAAAAGAAAAAACATAAAATAATATGGTTTTCGGATTGTGCATATTCGGGTTCGCTAAAAGATAAACAAACAGGAGTATTATCAAAAATGATGATGAATGGAAGACACCTTTTATTAAGTGTTTTAATGGATAGTCAGAAGTACTCCCTCTTATCAACAGCAATTCGTTGTAATCTAACAGGATTAGTTGTTTTCAAAATTAATCAAAAAGAGTTAGACTTGGTAGCTTCTGACCATTCGTATTTAGAAAAGATGAGTGATTTCTTCAAGATGTTTAGAGGGTGTGTTAGAGACAACAGAGATTTCATGATAATTAATTATTCAAAAAAAGAATTATATTTTAATAAAGAATTAGATTCAATATTAGACTCCTCGGAGTAATCTTAACATATCTCTATCTTTTTGTCTCTTAGATTTCTGAGGAATAGGTATAGGTTTACTGGGTTTTGGTTTAACAATATCTTTTGTGTCAACATCAGCTCCACTCACAGAGACAACGGGTGCAGGTTTTTTAACTTTAATATTCTCAACTTTTTCTTCTTCTTCTTCTTTTTCTTCTTTTTTTTCTTCTACTTTTTCTAGAACAGATTGAGAGACCTCAACATTTGTCTCTACCTTTGGTTTGGAAGACCTAGCTTTCTTCAGTTCTTTTTTTAGTTCATCAATCTCAGATAATAATGTATCTTGACTTTTAGACTTTTGTTTTTTATCATTTAATTCTTTTAATAATTGTTCTTCTTGGTGCGAGAGTTTTTTGGCTTTTTCTTGTTCTCTTAAAAGCTTTTTCCTCCTTCGGGTTTCAATACTTTTCTGCCGACCAAGTGCAAGATTACGTTTCATTTGTTCTTTTTGTTCTTCAGTATAAGTTCGTTTGCGTCTTCCTCGTTTATCCAATTCAATTGGTTTAGGCGTTGGTGGGCGTCCATCATCGAATAAAGCTTTTGTTTCTTCCGACATATATTATGTCTCTACAAAAAAATATCCTAAATATAACTTGTACAAAAGAATGTATTTATTTTTGTCTCTATATAAACATATGGACAAGTCAGTATCCCATGATTCTACACGATTCCCAAAGGTATTGGAACTCGTAAACTCTTTAGTTCCGATTGATAAAAAGTGTGAGGATAGATATATAAAATTAATTTTACATTTGTCTCAGGACTATGCAAGGTTAGCGAAACTGCTCGGTGCGTGAATGCGGAACTGTGCTGAATGAGTGAAAAGTTTGTGAGAAATAGAATAAAAAGAGATTAATTAATCATGAAATATTCTAGATTAGGTATTAAAATAAGTATTTGAGACTAAATATTAATATTTAGTCTCAAATACTTAAAAAACTAATGAATCTAGCAGTTTTAAACATTTCTATTTAATCCCCTCAAATGCTTTTTCACCCATAATCACCCCACAAACAGAACACTTCTAAATCCCCAGCCGCTTGGAAGCGTCATTCGGATTCCGCACAATTAGATTGATTATGTTCACTCCCTCTAAGGGGACGGGCTTCAGATTATTATCTAAAATTCTCAAACGTATGTCTCTCAGTTTTAATTCAAATGCATTGTTTATATTTATGAAATTAAATGTATTCGGTTCATAGTCTATTATTCCGCTTTCTGAATCCACCACTCTATCTGTAACGGGGATACTAGCTAATATGTTTTTTCTTCCACCTGTCTGCCCATCATAAGAATCTATATTTAAATTTAATAACTCTACTACATAACTTGTACGAGACAAAAGCTGAGCTATATCACTTCCCTGTAATTTAAAACCAATTGATGTTTCTACATTTAAATTACTTCTTAAGAAATCAAATCCCAAAAACTCTGCTGTCGCCAAGTCAGGAAATGCAAATTGTTTTATAGTTGGTGCATCACTTGGCTGAGGAGCTTTCAAAGTCGAACCAAATAACATCGGGGCTGTGTGGGCTGTTAAATTAAAATCGGGATGTGGGTCTCCAAAGGGATTTAACATACATTCTACTTTTGATAATTCCAAATGAGTGTCAGGACCCCTCATAATTATTAATGGTATATAATCTTTACTTCTATCTAATTCCTCAGATAAAGCCAATCTTCGTTTTTTGGGATTTGTATTTTCATCATAGAATACTAACTCTACTCTTCCAGCGTTTATTTCTATTCCCACAATATCATGTAAAGCATAATTAGCAGCATCTGCTTCAACAGTAGTTCTTATTTGAAAAATAGGATTCCCATCCTCATCTACTGCATTTGTAAAATTTAAATCACTTGGTTTCTTTATTCTACATTGGTCTAAAGGTTCTCTAAGTTCCACGGCATATTCAATATCTGTTATTAATAAAGATTGATTTGTTACTTTTTTTCTATTTTCTTTAGATATTAAAGCAAGAATAAAACCAGAAGAGTCTGTCGTAGGTCTCCCAGCATTTGCCTGATTCGCTCTAATTCGTGCGTAAAACGTGGATGCTCCTGTGTTTATCTCGTAATGTCCGCAAACAGTATGGTCAGTTAAACCATTGGTTGCTGCAGCACCCTGAGCCGACATTAGTCCTTCCTGATTA
>JGI24004J15324_10000395_pt1 | contig 17667 bp, 17 predicted proteins | sample LinPmetageLP32_FD_15324 | JGI IMG/M metagenome (IMG submission 15324)
TCTTACACGTACAAGTTAGACAATACTGGAGGTAGTGAAGATAAGGATGGGTATCACAATAGAAGTTTAGATAATCTAACAAAAGAAAGTATGAAAATAAGACCTGAATTAGGCAATAAGAGCGTGGTACAATTTTTAAAGAGTAACGAAGATTTTGATGGGATGCAAGGGCTAGCCGAAATAGCAAAACCTCATATGATTCATATAGTAAGACCGCAAAAAAGAGATGGTAGTAATGTTACTTTTTCAAATCCGTTAACAGTACTGAGCAACAAAGGCCCATTCTGGTCTGATATAGTTAGACCTAGTGCAGAAGCAAACTCTGGTGGTGTTTTAGTTAGAGATTATAGAAAAACATGGAATTGGTTAAAGGACGGAGAAACTGTTTTTGGGACAGTGGTTAAGGAAAATGAAAACGGGAAATTAACAAGAGAAGCTGTTCACATGTCTACTTTTAATAGGAATATATATAAAAGAGATAATAATAATAATCTAACAGAACAAAAAATGACTACTCAAGATGTCGTTAAGTTTTTAGATAGAAAAGCTACACAGAAAGGTTATAAAGGATTCAGTCAAGAACAGTTAAGAGAACAAATATTGAGCCTGTACGTAAGGGTTCAAGACGAGAGTCAAGACGAGGATCTTGGTGCAAATTTCTCTATTATGGATCAGATACAGACTGAAATGTCTTTTCAAAACCTTCTCCCAAACGGATATTCAGATGCTTTAAATCCTGATAACCTAGCAGGAGTAGACAAAATTATAAAAGGTTTACCAGATGAGGTTAAAAAGAATCCTAGATTAATGGTGACTATGTTAGCAGGAGCTTTTTCTAATAGAAACACTTTACAAGATTCTGATGGGGGAGGGCCCTCTACAGTTTTTGATAATTTTGCAAAAAGAATAGGTTTTGAAAAAGGAGAAACTTTACGATTAGAACTTGATAATTTAAAAAAACCTCTTAGAAGAATAGCTTCTATTAAAACAATGTTTTCACCCGGAGGCACTTTAGAAGGACAAGAAATAGCATTAGCTGCTTCTGGAATTAAATTTATAGACGGTGTAGTAGAGCAGGTTGGACTAATAGGTAAAAGTCTTGGAATAGATCCTGATAAAAGAGGAGGTATTTTAAATAAAATTACAAGTCTTGGACAGAGTGGAAATAAAAAGATTGCAGAAGAAGGTAAAAAATTAAACGCCCAAGAAAATGTACTCTATGAAAGTTTACAAGATGCTCAAAAGGCTATGACTAATGTTGATTCCAAAAGTCCTCAATATAAAAAATTAAAAAAGGCACAGGCTATAGCAGTAGTTCAGTATCAAAGTTTCTTATTAGCATTTGAAATGGCCGCTGCTGTACAGGGTGGCGGAGACAGTAGAACCATATCTAATAAAGACGTTGAACTTATGCAAAGAGCATTAAGTTTAAGTGCATTTACTAGCACTGCAGCTTTCACAGCTATATTAACTGAAATAGAAGGTGATTTAAAAAATGTACAGGCAGTTCAAATGTATGCAAAACTGGCTCTTGATAGCGGTCAACTAGATCAACTGAAGGCTTACGCAGTATTAGAATCAACAAATTATAAAATTAGTAATTTATCTAATGGTGCTTTTCCAACTCTTGCTGAAAAATATATGCAGAAAGCAGAGTCATATCATGGCGGAAAAGAACAGGCGGAAAAGTATATAACAAAAAACGAGTTAGACTACCGTAGTACTGGTATTGTATCTGGAAAAACTATAGATCCGAAAAAGAGAAATCAAATTTTAAATACTAAAGTAACTATAGGAGATATAAATAAACCTTTTAAAGATCATTTTGAAGGAATTGAGAATATGGATGATGCCGCAAGATTATTGGTTAGTATGACAGGTGTACCAGAAGATGCAGAAGACGCTCAGCAGAAAATAAAAGATTGGTATCAAGATTTTGCTGTAGACCAACTTGGCTTAGGTTCTATAGATGACTTGGCAGATTTTTTTGAAGGTGCGGTTAGAGAAGTATTTGAAAAAGAAATATTAAAGATGATAAACAATTAGTAATAAGGAACAGTTATGGGAATGGTATCAGAGAATATTGAAAAAGTAATAGGGACAGCAGAGGATATTGGAAAAGGAATAGTAGACAAGGTAAAAAAGGTTGTTCCAAGAGCTTCAGAACCTATAGATGTAACAAAAAAACCTGAAAGTTTTTTAGAAGAAGTTCAAATAGATAAAAGTAAAAGAAAAGTAGAACTTGTAACAGACCAAGAAGAAACTGTAAGAGAGCAAGAAGACTTAGATAAAAGTTTTACAGATTACATTACATTGAACACAGCTGATCCTGAGTATAAATCTACAATACAAAACGTAGGTGATTTTTTAACTAAAGAACGTACAAAAAAAGAAATAAAAGAAGATAAAACAGCTCCTATAAAAAACTTTCCATTTGACAGACCTCAAACAAGTCTTTTAGAAAAGATATCTAAATATGGACAAAAAAGTATGATGTTAGAAGCAGGATTATCAGAATTAGAAATTTCTGATAAGGTTAAAGGGCCTGCTTTTAAGCAAAAAACTCCTTATGAAAAAGTAATGGAAAGAGTAAGGCGTAGTAAAGCTAAAAATGAAAAACAACATAATCCTGTAGACAATTTACAAGAGATAGATGACGTTTGGTACTACACAGATTTTTCTGGAAATGTAAATAAATATGAAGCGGGGTCAAAAGAAAAAGCAGAAAAAATAGCAGTTGCTATAGATGATAAATTAAGAAGAATAGGTGCGGCTTTTTATAGGGACGCAAGCGAGTATTCAGAATCATTTAACAGTCAAGTATTTAGAGCCCAAGGAGATGTAGGGTTAATAGCCAAAGCTGTTAAAAGACAGGCACCAAGAGAGTACTATAGAAATTTTAGAAATATAACTGATATTATGAAAAAAAATCCAAGTGGGTTTGTGGCTAATAGCCTAGCCCCTTCACAATGGGCTTGGTTAGAAACTCTAGTAGAGTCTCCCATTACCATGTTAGCTCCTGCACTTATTGGAACAGTAGGGCCCTCTGTGGCGGATACCGTTGATATGGTATTTGGAGAAGCAAATCCTGTGTTAAAACTGTATGCAGATGTAGGTAATATGTCATTAGAAAATGAAATGCTTCGTTTTAGTTACAGTCCTAATTTAAGAATGTATGATAAAAATGTTAGTTGGACAAATTTTGATAAGTCTTTTTCATTTGGGACTAATCCTAATGAAAAAAGTATAACACCTGAAGGGTTATTATCAAACAAAGAAACAATGAAAAACAGACCTGCACCAGCTCTACATAGAATAGTTCCTAGGTTTATAAGTGACTATACTCTTACTTTAGGAATTTTATTTCCTTTTAAAAAAGGTGCAAAGGCATACACTCAAGGTTTAAGAGATCAAGCGATAGACAAAATGGGCTACAAATTATCAAAAGATGGTAAATCATACGTATTAAAAACCACTCCTAAAGGAAGGTTATCAGATAAACCTGCAAGACTAGATAGAACTCAAGTATTTTTAGAAATGCAACAATTGCATAAAGAGGACATAGCACGTTCTGCAGAAGGTTTGGCTGCATTAATTCCGGGGTTTATAAAAAGAATAACAAAAGAACAAAAGATGATGTACGGAACTGATCCTGTAGGTTATTTAAAAAGTGTAAGATCTCAAGTTGCTGGTGAGAATGTTTTTATAGGATTATTTAACATGATGACAGGTGATGGAGGAAGTCTTTTTAATAAAGAAAATTGGACTGCAAGCGGTACTAACATGATGTTTGAATTTATAAGTGCAGGAGTAGGAAATGTTGCAGGTGCTGCATATACTAAATTTAATGTTGCAGGCAGAGTTATAGACGGTATTAAATATCCTTTTTTTAAAGTTGCTGATTTTACACATGATGTAACTGGGCAGAGTGAATTTTTTAAATTCATCCCTAAACTTTTAGCACCCAGCGGGTTCAATGCTAAAAGAGACCTAAGCCCACAACAGTATGTAGAATACAAAAAACTAGACCCTAAAGCCTTGGGTTACTTTAAAAAAATGGCTAGGGACATTGCGGTAATAAGAAAAGATAACCCTGCTTTAGCTATAGAAATGAATAAAAGTTATGAATATTATCTACAATTAAGAAAAGATTTAGTAGATGCTAATGCAAGAGTCCCTAAAGAAAATAGATTTAATGAAAACGATTTAAACGCTACGTTGGGCAGTATATTTCAATTGAGAGGTTTAAATATAATGAGAGCTCAATTGATATCAGAAATGGATAAATCAGCAATGAGTAAATTGGACACAAATTCGTTTGTAAAAAATGCAGATATAGCAGGTAGACAAAGCGAAGCATTACAGAACATATTAAAAAATCAATTAGAAAATTTAGATGTTATGACTGCGGATCAATCTAACCAAGCTATTAATATACTAAAAGAAATGGTGCAAAAAACTTATGACACTGAAATAGTTCAGGCACAGCAAACTAACGCTTTACTTGCCAAAGCTGTAAGAATAAAATTATCTCAAGAATTGTTTGGTTTAGATTTAGATGAAGAAAGTGCTACATTTATTAATGAAATAGTAAATGAACATTCACTATTAAAAGATGATGATATTAAGGAGGTAGTACAATTAAATAAAAATACAAAAGTTTTAAGAGATACTATAGCTAAAAATTATATAGCAGGAGTACAAAATCAAAGAAAAAAATTAACCCCTGTAATAGCCCCTAAGAAAAATATAGTTTCATATAACGTAAAAGCATATGATGATAATGGACGTTTAGTAGAAGAAGATGGCATTATGACTATTGTTAATAAAAATATAGAGGCAGCTAATACGGTTATTAATCAAAGTTCACAAAACGGCTTAGATATTGTAAACAATATATACAGACATTTTAAACTACACTACGGAGGTTTATACGACAAGATTACAAAAGACCTCTCTCAAGTANATAAAAATATAAGTATGACGGATTTACTTGTTGAAGTTAACGACACAGGTAAAATAACTAGAGCTATTGGAAAGAAACAAGATCCTGTAAACGCTGAATTACAAAAAATAACAGATGATATTGTAAATGTACAATTAGAAGCGGCTTACGAAACAGCATGGAACAGTGCCGCTAAAGCAGCTGAAGAAGCAGGACAAGAGTTTACACAAAAACTTGGTAGTTTTAAAAAAGAAATAAAAGAGGAAATAATAAACGAATTAAATTTATCAGGCGAGAACATAGGTAGGTTAAATAAAATTGATGAGTTACAAAATTTAAAAGATAACTACGATTTAGATTTTAACATAACCGGTAGTTATAGACAGCTAGCCTCTCTTAAAAAAACTGTAAACAGTGCAATACAACAAGCATCAGAAAAAAATAACGTAGACCGAGTGAAAGAATTAGAAAAAATAAAGAAAACTGTAACCCAAAAACAAAACGACTACGCTAAATACTTAGAAAAAAATGTAGAAAACGGTAGAGAAATAGCTAAAAATATAAGAACAGTAGATCAATTTTATAGAGCAAACGTAGGGGCTAAAGGACGTAAATCAAAGATACTACAGTTTTTAGAAAAACAAGGAGAGTCTGTTGGGGATGTTGTAGCACGAAAAGACTTAGCCAGTTTTCGTGATACAGATTTAGTAACAGGCTTGAAAGTTAAAACTCCTAAAGATGCAATTAAGTTTACAGCTGCTGAAAAACAAGAAGAATTATTTGATTGGATATTTGATAACATAAAACCTGAAAATATGGAAGAAGAACTAAGCACTATTTTTGGTGTGGGAACAGTTAAGGCAACACCAAGCGGGGGAGAAAAAGTTATATTTGAACAGGTTGTAGAATCTTCTCCCGGACACCCTGCTTATAAAGCATTTTTAGAAAATTACGAAATGTGGGCGGCTGCTAAAGTTGCTAAGATGTTAGACGAAGCTGTTGCTCAAGGAGGAACAAAAATAGGTAANACTATAATGAGTGCAGATCCAAGAGACGTTAGTAAATGGAAAGAAATAAACAAAGCAATAANTCAAGGAGATGAAATAGGACAGGCATTGTTTTCTGAAGATAATAAGAAATTATTNAAAAGAATGAAGGCATTTGAAAACAATACTGGTGGTCAAATGAAAATAGGGAGAGACCCTCACTTTGAACAGCTACAACAATGGATGTTAAACAATGATAAATTAGCAGAAGGATTTGGTCAAGTTTTAAAAATGCACGATAAAGTGTTAGAAAATAGATTAGTAAACATAGAAAAAAGAAAAGTATTACAAATGAGAGTGATTCGAGGCTTGGAAATTGAAGCAGATACGTTTAAGAATTTAAATGACCCTCAACAATTTTTTATGTTTGCTATGCAGAATAAACAAGGAATGAAAAAAGCTAGAGATGCGGCTGTAAAAGCAGGCATTGATCCTACTGATTATGATAAGATGGTTAAATCATTGTTAATCAAAGCGTTAATACAAAGAAGAACAATAGGCACAGTTAAAGGTAAAATGAAATATGAAACTGTATCAGACAATGTTGCGGCAAATGATCTAGCCAGAAAAAACGGAATGAATCGTAATAAAATAAAAACAATAGACGTAAAAGTAAAAGGATCAGATGAAAAACAAAAGATGTTAATGGGAACCCATAAAGAATTAGACGGTATAGGCATGGTAGAAGACATAGAAGAGTATGGAGAATCCTTAGCTGAATATTTTGGAGAGAACAATGCTGTACTTGAACATTTTAAATTGATAGTTGACTTAGCTTCTTTTGTAGATCAAGAAGCAGCGATGAAAACTATTAAAGGAGGTAAGTTTGCTAGGGGGGTTACTTTAAGTATTCCAATGATGCAGTCTAGGCTATGGGCTATAATGTCTAAAAGAGCATCTTACCACTATGCTTTGAGTGAAGGTTTATTAGCTTTTGCTAATGGTAGAAACCTAGATACAGCTTATGCATTTTTAAACGCTGATGCCGAAGTGTCTGGTGCCATGGCTAAAATGTTAGCTACAGGAGAAACTAAATTTTCTGCAAAGTTAGATTCTAAATTAGCAATAGCATTTTACGCTGATACTGTAGTGGGTTTACAAGAATTAAATGAAGGGTATAAAGCGTACCTTAAAACACAAGACCCTTATAGAAAATTATTAAATGTATTATTTGAATTATCTCCCGACAAAAGCCCTGAAGGATTATTTCCCTCTGCAAAAGAATCTAACAATAAAATATTTGGAAGAAATACGTGGAGTTTAAAAGATGATGTTCAACTGCAGGACAATAATTTATTAGCTAACAGAAGAGCGTATTTTCAAGATATAGCTAAAAGGTTTGTTGAAAAATTAAAACAAGGGCCCGGGACTAATAAAGATATAACAATAGAAGATATATTTAATGAAGCGTTTGCAGAATACCAAGCACAATCAACCACATTCACACCATAAAAAACAGGGAGAATAAAAATGGCTAAACTAAATGAACTTAATAACAGCAAAGGTCAGAGTATGATGGGTAGATCAGACATGAGTGCTCAGATGCCTACACCTACAAAGGATGCTATGGACATGAAACCTATGGCTCAAAGCCCTAGAGAAATGAAAATACGATCATCAGAAGACCAGAACCTATACGGTGGTGGTTACGTGAAGAAGTACGCTATGGGTGGTGGAGTACGTAAAGTTAGATATTAATGAATAGTTTTATTAATATCTCTTTGTAATTCTGCTGCAGCCATAACTAACATTTTAATCATAGCTACAATCATTGCTGTATTTGGGTAGTCTGGATTCCAGTTATCCATAGCTTCTTGAAACTCTTCAGGATCTATATTATCTTCTTCGATAACTATCCTGCCTTCTGTGTTTAAAAGTACAGAAAACCTAAACAGCAATGCTTCTTTCTTTTTACTCATTAGATATCTACCAACTCACACACACCAGCTGTACAGGCTAGCTCTTGTGATCCTTTCGTGTTATCTTCCTTCTCAAAATCCTGTAACTTACTCCAGTCTATACTCTTAGGCATCTCACTTTGTAACTTCTTATACTCAGCCTCCTCAATATCTTGATAGGGGGCTTGTTTGTATGTGTGATCTGAGAACGGTAAGAAGGACACGCCTGATAAGTAATCAAAGTTATCCCAACACCAGTTACCTACATTGACCCATTCCTGTTCCTTAACAGATATGGTAACAGATGGTTTATGTTCACACCAATGGACAGCGTAGGTTTTCCACATCTCTAACTGTTCGATTGCTGTCATGCTAGTTCTAAACACGGCATCCTTTGCTGTCTTCATTGGAAACGCAAACACAGTAGTATGCTCAGGCTTCATAACATCAGGCTCATTAGGAATACCTTGTGACTTCATAAACTCTGTGAGTGGGTCTTTGTTATCACCCCTCACTGTTCTTACATAATACGGATTGTGTCTAGCGTGTATACCACTTGCACTATCTACTAGCTGACTGACTGTACCGGATGGTTTGACACAGGTGATTGCTGTAGATTGTGGGATGCCAAGTACACTTGACCACTCCTTGTTTACAGCCACAGCTTTCTCTTTCAACTTGTTCAATCTATCTACTAGTTTAGAATCATTCTTATTTAACAACGTGCTGTCCATGATACCTGTCAATGATACACCAAGTAATCTCTCCTCCTCTGTATTATCCTGCCATCTCTTACGCAGATAACCAAAGTTAGTTAGGGTTGCCTGCATAGTACCAAGTATCGTTGCGACTTCTACCTTATCCAACAACGTATCCATGCTGTCCATAGGTCTACAAACTACCTCGGTTAGGTTACAGAACTGGTTAGGTCTGAGTATAATCTCTGAACAAGGGTTCGTACCGAAGTCGTAATCAGCGTTACGTCTACCATTCTGTCTAGCTTTATCCTGTGCAGACACTCTGTTGAATATACCACGTTCTCCTGACTTACTCTCATACAGGGATAGCCATTCTTTCATAAAGATACCAGCATCAGGTTTTTCTGTATAGGCTACTGAGTTGTTAGCAAGGGCTCTCTCAGGATTAGTATCCCACCAAGCACCTGACTTAGCCATTCGTAATCTCTGGTCTGATAAGTTAGATAAGGATATCAAGGCTGACCTACGTACTCCACCGACAACCACAACTTCACCAGTCTTACAGACAATATCGTGACAGGTCATAGCATTTAGCTTGCTACCTTTGGAAGCTCTGAACTTCTCAATGGTAAAATCAAATAGGTTTACCAGAGGTTGTGGGCCACTAGCTCTCCCTCCGAATGTTTTAAGTCTCTCTCCGGCAGGTCTTATCCTACTGACGTTTATCTTTGGTATTCTATTTGTATACAGGAACGATATCAAATCTCTAAACGCCCTAGCCCATCCTTCTTTAGAATCAGCTACAGATATAACATCTTCTGTATGTTCAAACTCTCTATCTGGTATGGTAGGTAGCTTATCTACATACTGTCTTTCAACAGAGAAGCCTACACCTGTACCATTCATTAGTATGTACAGCACTTCATCAAAAGAACGTGGGCTGTCTATAGGTATGTACGAACAGTTATAACCTGCTATGTTTTCTCTTCGTAAAGCATCTCCTGCTGTCATCAACGCTCTCATAGATGGCATGACTGAGGTGTTAAGAATTGCATTCTCAATCCTATCCCATGTACTATTCTCAAGTTTAACACCGATGTTCCTGTCTAGGTGGTCTGAAAAGAAATCAATAGATCTGCCCACAGTTTCTGACCATGTTTCTCTTCTACCCTCATCAGGTTTCCACCTTGAGTATCGTGACATGTGTATAAATGACTGATACTCAGTCGGTAAAAAGTTATTCTTCGCCATATTCAATCTCCAAAATCATTTCTAAATAGTGTATTGCTTTGTGTATATCTTTTGCACCCTCACCTTTTCTCCTGTGCCTAGTAATGTATTTTAAAGCATTACCTTCACAGAAAGTTAGATTGTTTTCCATAATAAAATCAATAGGCTGTATTTTACAATCTTTGTAATGATTACCACCTATTTGTTTATTACGAGTAGCAAGTTTCTTTATGTCTGTTTTTTTAAATTCTTTATCNTTCACAGTCTCTCTAATTGCATCATCCATCATTCCCATCTTAATCATCCCTCTTTTCAGGCTCAAATTCAAAATGAACAACATTATCCTCAACAGGTTCTTGCTGCTCAATAACAAACGGCTGTTCTGTATCTGGTTTTTTAAGTTTTGTGTCTCTATATATAGCAAGTTGACCTTTCTCCAATAAATATTCTGGTTCATTTAAAATCATAGATGTAATACCTCTCATCACTACGTACCCATCTGTTATCTCTTTTGTTGTAGAACTATCATAGCACATAAAATCAGTAGATCCACCTTTTATATCTTTAACAATAACTACGTAACAATCTTTAGGTATTGTCTTACCAAACTCTTTAAATATCTCTGTGCTTTTATTCATCTAACCACTCCTTTGGCATATATTTATCACACCATTTAATTTCATACCTATCACACCATCTCCCATAAGTTGTTTTAGAACCCTTGTATAATTTATTATTAGCATTTAAGAACAGGAATCGAATGTCTACATCCGGATGCTGTTTTCTAATTAACAAATGCTTCCCTCTATCTGGTGCTGTAAACTGACCCTTGACCTCTATAAAAAATCCATACTTCTCTAGGTAGAAATCAGGCGTATACACACACTCTTTAATATACTCTATAGGATGTTTTTCATACTCATACTTTATCTTATTCTTAACCAATTGCTGTGCTACGGTCAGTTCAAAGTTAGACCTAAATCCGTGTGACTTCATGCTCATAAACTTCGTATGTCTTTCGGTGGGTACATATCAAATATCCTGCCTGCATCCTCACTGATAGTGTCCATCAGCTTAGGTGCTTTCCTCTCCATCTCATACAAAACATCCGTCCATTGTGTTATGAAAAAACAAACAAGAGCGTTCCTGTCTAGGTAACTCTTTAACTTATCTAAGTCTTCTCTAAATATAATTAACTTTTCTTCTTGGTGTACATCACTCCATAAGCCTGTATAGTTAGTTCCATACTTCTCTCCTAAGTTTATAAAACTAGAACGTACACGTATTGGTATCTTTTTAGAATGGTTTCGTATCTCTCGTATTATATCCGGCCCACCCATGCGATCTTCTGCTTCTGGATAGGAAAAATATACTTTATCATTCATAAATATATCATTCCTGTTGATGTCCGTCTGAAAATACAAAGCCATTATACTTCTCTTTTAACTAATTTACTATACCAAACAGTTCTTGGATACCTAGCCTTAGACCCTATCTTTTTGTGCAGTATAGCATCCGGCCAACACTTCCTTTTAAAATCACAGAAGCCACAGATGCTAGGCAGTAGCCTGTTACCTGTTTTCTTTTCATTCTTATTATCATCTTTGTATGTTTCTGTCGTATCAGAAAAACATCTTTTAAACTTCTCACCTTTTAACAGAGCGTTTAAATTATTCTTAGCAAGCTGTAGAAACTCTTTCCTATCTTCATCCTGTACAACAGGTGCTTCACATACGTTCCACTCTCCACTTGCTTTGTTAATAACAATCCACCCACCAAACTCTTTATTCTTAGATTCGCTGTATAGATAACCTTGTGTTATATAACCAAACGTATCATCTTCTTTAATTTTATTATAGCCACCCATCTCACCAAACTTATGTTCAAATGCATACGGACTAGCAGACTTGATGTCCCACACCTTACCATCAATAACGATATCTAACGTGCCGGACACCTCGTTCTTTCCTAATTTTAACTTGACTCTTTCTTGTTCGCCTTCTACGTTTACGCCTGCCGATTTAAGAATCAAGACAGAGATAGCTTCAACAAGGTCACCAAATATAAATCTAAGTATAGCATTATACTCAATGTCTTTGTCTGCACCATCTCTCTCCATCTTCTGTTGACAAAGAGGTCTGCCCAGAGATGACATGCGAGGTCTCCATTTATCAGCGGAAGGACTGAATTGTTTATGGATAGAAGCCTCACACGCATCTCTAAACTCTTTGACGAGTTTTGGATCTAGCTCAACGCCCTCTTTCGAGACCTTGCTGAGAAAACCCTGAACCCTGTGGATGATTGCATTATTCATTTACAACTGTATCGAAGCCTTCTTTGTCTCCACGAGCACTACTATGTCTCTTCATAATAGACTCGTTATAGCCCTTTACAGTTTCCATAAATTGATGCATCAGCGTATCATCCTCTCCAGTCCAGTCAGCGATTTGCCCACGAGGCGTTAGCTCTGCTTGAAAATAGATGTTCCCACCTTTCTTTTTTCTTACAGAAGACAGCCCGATAGTCGTCAACCACATAGGTTGCTTTTGCTTATGCAGGCTCTTTAGGCAATCGCTTGCCGGAACGAAGTTAGCACCCTTAGCGTACCACACGCTAGGAATATCTTTAGCCTCTACAGCCTTGCCTTTCTTATCTTTAGCACCTTCTAAGGTTATCAAACCGTAGATGTTTTGGCTACACTTTACACTTTTTTGTAGCACCCACTCAGGGCTATCTTTAGGCATGGACTCTAGATCACTTGCGTTTAATCTACCACACTTCAAACCACCATCTGTATCATAGAACTCACTATTAAAAGATGGAGCTTGTACTGTCTGTACAGAAAAAGCACCTTCTTCATTATCCCATACTGAGTACGAATACGTTCTCATAAACGGTCTGATGACTGCCTTCTCTGCGTAGATTATACCATCATCAGTGTACAGACTAAAATGTCCACGAGGTAAAGCGTTTCCATCTTCGTCTTCGGCTGAGTGATTTATTGACAGACGTGACAACCCTTTACTAGTAGTTGGTGCGTCTGCTGACTGCCCTGTAAGTTTCATCATGTCGTCTACAGACATAGTTGAAATCTTATCAGGTAGATTTGTTTCCATTAATGTTTCGGTCATATGTTTAGAACTCCTTTCATGTCTAACCAGTTATTTCCTATTTTAATTTCGATTCCAATCGGCATATCATACTCGATATTATACCTCCGTATACATTCAGACTTTAGTGATAGCATTGCTGTCTTTAATATATCTACCGCTAGCTCCTTTTCGGAGGGATAGACATCAAGTACGATGGAATCGTGTACTGTATTACAAATTATAGTCTTCATATTATTATCTGTCAACAGTTTTTTTGTATAGATTAATGCAATAGGTAGCAAATCCGCTGTAGCAAAGCCTTGCACGGGGTAATTTTTTATTGACGTAGCGTTTGTAACCCCTCCATATCGCAATCTATATGTATTTTCAAAGGCATAATGTCGACCAGAAGGTAAATTTATTTGTTTTTCAGTTACAGCTTCGTTGCACAGATCCTCATGCCACTTGGTCACGCCTTTGTATTTATCTTTAAATGCTTTATAATATTGTACCTGTTTAGGAGTACCCATCATCCCTCCGTAGAGAGGTTTAAATGTATCTGCTTTTGCATCCTGTCTAGACACTCCTAGGATAGATGCTGTGTAGGCATGTACATCTATGTTATTACCTACATCTTCGTACACTTGCTTATCCTTAGAAAGAAATCCAGCAACCCTAAACTCTAGCTGTGAGTAATCACCNTCTANCATATGTCCACCTTCCCATCTACTAATGACTACCTTACGTACAGGAAACGTGCCACTCCTAGGCATATTTTGAAAGTTAGGATTTCTAGAAGATAGTCTACCAGTTGAAGTGACACATTGCATGTATTGTGGATGGATCTTGTCCTTACTGTCTAATCCTCTCTCTATACCATCTATAAAAGTTTTCAAGTATGTTTTGATAGCATTATACTTAGAGTAAGATTCCACGAAAATTTTTTGTTGAGGATTTGCTGATTTAACCAGTTTATCAATTGTGTGTTTATCAGTCTTAAAACCATGCACTGTGATATCTTCAACAGTATCAATATTCATTTTAAATCCAGCGATCTCTTTCTGTCTGATATATACAACACCTTTACCTCTACAGGCTTTGCACAGCCTACGTTGTTTACCAATAGTACCATCTTTTTTCAGTGCGAAGTAATGTCCTGATCCTCCACACTTATTGCAAGACTCCATTTTAGTTCTATACAGCAACTTAGTCATTTTAGCCAACGTCTGTCCTAATACTGTTGCTGTCATACGTTTAGGTCTCTTCTTCCTTCGTGAATTACCACGATCCTCATAACCTAAGTTAAAAGTCAAAGCCCACTTTTTTTTATCTATTACTTCTCTTGAGAATATCACACGAGATCTATCAACACTGCTGTCTAGATTAATTTCAGTATCTCCCATAACTCTCTTTACTTCTCTAGTTAAGAATGATTCTAAACTAGCCAACTCTTTTGTATACTCTTCCCTTATACTGTACAGGTTCTCTCTGCTGATCTGTATACCATTGTTCTCCATGTCACACAATAGATCACACATCTCATGTGATAACTCTAATGTATTTTTAAGTCTACTAGGCATGTTATCTATCTGTGCTTCATATAATTCTTTGGTAACTTGCACGTCTGCTTCACCGTATTCCTGTACAATAGGCCAAGGTATCTTCTCAAAAGATATTTTATCCTGTAAGTACTTCTCTGTCAGATCTGTTTTTTTCTTTGACAAGGCGTACCTCTCACAGCATTTCTTTAATGATAAGGGTATTTTACTACCACCGTTTAATAAATACTCTGCAATCATCGTGTCATACACCTTACCTGTATAGGTAAACTTACAAGCACGCAACCATTTCAGGTCAAACTTTATATTGTGACCTATTAATAGCGTAGTCTTATCTAAAACATCCTGTAGAGTCTTAGTTGCATCCTCTGTAGGAGATCTATCTTGGTGGTAGAAACATAAGTAGTTCTTGTCACCTTCCATATCATAACCTACAGACACTAACATGTTGCCTGTATAGGGTTCTGCCTCTGTCTTATTATCTTTATCTACTTTATATGTAGTTTCTATATCTAATACTGTAATCATTTTAATATAACCTCCGCCTCTGTTTCTATCCACACTTTTGCTCCACAAGATAGTGGTTTGTCAGGTCTGTAAATAACCTTGCTCTTCCCAAGTATTTCTACTTCCTTAGCGTACCTGTTATCTTTATAAGTTTTAACTGTGATACACTTCTCTGCTTTCTTCCTTACTAAATGTTGGTTTACATGTATTCTTTTTATCATGGCATATACCTCGCCTTCTTAATATCTATCCTACAAGTTACTGTGCCATGCCAACCTGTAAGTTTATTCTTACTAACACACAAATGTCGTATGTAATCTTCCTCATCTCCAAAGTTCTTACCAATCCCTATGATAATGTCAGCCTCGGCTGCTTTGCCTGTACGGGAGTTTTCTAACATGGCAAAATCTATCTCCTGTCTATTGTGGGCTTCATAACTTGCTTGCGATACAGCCCAGACCATACACTCTCGCTTCTTTGCTATCGCTCTTGATGTTTCGTATATAGCACGAAGTTTCTCATCTACCCTTGAGTATGTACTACTAATGTTAACCTTATCTAACTGATCTACAAAAACAATGTCAGGCTTGTTAAGTTCTACAAATTTGTCAATCTCTGCTATGGATATTTCTCTACCTTCCAACAGCAACAGGTTAGGTTTGATCTCTCTATCGTATATCTCATCGTATCTGTCAACATCTTCTTTCAATTCACTGGTTGACTTGCCTAGATAGGAACAAAATATCCTACCTTTTACCATCCTTCCCGGTTCTTCATTAGCAAAGTACGCTACCTTATAACCTTGTTTGATATACTCAGACACTAAGTATGTACAGAAAGTTGTCTTACCTGTTTCTGGTCTAGCAAAGATAATACCTAAGTTACCCCTACCTACACCACTGATCCTATCTCTTAACGGTGCTAACTCAAACTTAAAATCAAAACCCTTCTCACATGCCTCTAAATAGTCAGACACATTGTCATCAACCTTTATAAAATTACTGTCATCCTGTGGCTGTTTGTCAGCTAAATTGTCAACCAAACTTTGTAGACCAGAATAGTCACCATCGTGACCTAGCCAAATGTCAGTCGCTTTTGACCCTATCTCGTGTGCTTTATTTCTTCTCCAGAAATTTGTCACTAAGTCTTTTGTAATGTCAGGGTTACCAGAGAAGTTTCGCAAGTCTTTAATAACATCCTCTACAGACTCACGAGAACTATCTGGCATCGAAGGAAACTTATCTCTGTGTAAGTGCATAAGTTCCTCTACAGTTAAATCACTATTGTATTTTACATGAGCAAAAGCAATAGTATCGAATATAGTACCCACTCCATTGGCAAACATCTCCTTTCCTATAACGTCAGTTACTTGTTTATAAAAGTCTTTTTTCAAGCAGTGTGCTAATAACTGTTTTTCTATAGTCATGCGTGATACTCCCTAAATCTCTCTAGTATCTGGTCGGTAGTCCACGTCTTAATATCTGTGTCTATCATAAGAGTATGTACAGTCATATGTGTGTATAACTCTTTAGCAATTGTCAGCGTTTTTAAACTGGCATCTTTGTCAAGTGCAATGACAGCTCTGTCAAACTTTGTCAGGTACGGTATATACTCTTTTATCAAGTTAGTACCCATGAGTGATACGCCTACTACTCCAGCTTTTGTTACTGCACAGGCAGATGCACAATCCTCAACCACGACACAAGTCTTGCTTTTATTATTTGTCACGAATGGTACTCTTGATGCACCATATCTTTTCCACTTAGGCTTTTTGTTTTTTAACGACCTACCCACAGCATCAACAATTGTCATGTTCTTGTCGTACACAAAAAATACTACCCTGTTTTCTCTAACATCATACTCTAGATTGACCAACTTTTGGGAGTAGGCGTGTTCTATGTTATTTTTTCTTATATAGTCTATTGCTTCTGGTGACCTAGCCAATGGTACAAAAAAGGTTCTATACAGGCTTAGGTTTATACTTTTCTTATGCTGTACAGTATTAAGCTGTAAACCTTTTTTAATCTTCCCACTAACAGAACAATCAGCATGGAAACAATGATACAGAAAATAACCAGAGTTAGCAGTGACAGAAAAGCTGTTATTATGACCACATACAGGACAATTACTACGAAGAGTAACGCCTTCTGGCACAGCCATAGAATCAATGATTGCATTTATATTTACTCCTTTATTTCTCACACGTTAACCAATAGTAAAATTAAGCTGATAACTAGCAGTACAGGAAAAATATAATTAAGCCATAGTCTACCTCTTTGCTGTTTAGCAAACCACTTACCTGTGGCTTTTAATCTACGCTCCCTGTCGTTGCTCATTTTCTTCCTCTAAAATTTTATAAGCCTCTTTTAAACAAGCAGTGTCATAGGACATAGTTCTTTGACCAACATCTCCGTCAGACACTTGATATTCTACATTACCGTTACTATCTTTAGCCTTTATTATCTTCCACATTTTCGTCCTCCTCTCTTTTACCCCAATATACTAAATGAAATGCGTCACAATTAGGACAAGTTAAATTTGTAACAATTAAATGTTCATCATGCTCTTCCATATCATGATCTCCACCCCATATTAATTCTGTCTGACAGTTATAACACTTCATTTCTTACTCATCTCTGTAAGTTCCTCTACAGCAAATGGTTCTAAAAAATTCTCTATGATAGTAATCTGT
>JGI24004J15324_10000398_pt1 | contig 17580 bp, 22 predicted proteins | sample LinPmetageLP32_FD_15324 | JGI IMG/M metagenome (IMG submission 15324)
CCCATAACGAGTGGGCAAGTGAGCAGGAGGGTAGGCCAGTTGTCAAGTTTGCCAAGCAACAAGTCGTGCTCATTACTCCAACAACAACGGAGCTTGTATGAGCAAACCAGAGTCCACGCTGTGGAAAAATTTACGTGAGGGAACTAAGGAGCTAGGCGTGTTTTGGACACGTCTAGAGTCTTGGTCTAGTCCTGGAGTACCTGACCTGCATGGCATTTTGGATGGTCATGCTTTTTGGCTTGAACTTAAAGTCCACAGGTTAAACTCGTTAAATAAAATTGCGCTGCGTCCCCACCAAATTGCTTGGCAGATAAGATATAGCAGATATTCTGGAAACGTCTGGAACTTGGTTGGTCATCCTTCCTCCCGAACTATAAATATATTTCATGGTGCGAGAGCCATGGAGCTGACAGAAAAGAGGACAAAAGATGATCCGTTGTCCCCTGATTGGAGTTCGGGGATTCCTTACGATTGGACGGGTGCCATCAATCATATTCTATCATCTTCTTCTCCCATCATAAAGGAGAGAGATCTCTAGAATCCTCTATCCAAACACCTTAAATCAGAAACCCTCGTCATCAATCTTCCTCAATCATTTTTTATTGACGATAAACGAGGATTCGCGAGGTACGATCTCTTGACGATTATTGATGATTACGCTGATGTTTTTTGACAATTAAAGACTTGTCAATAAAAATCCTAGGTGGTACTCTATATTCATAAGCAATGGTGCTTATGGAGATGTCGTAGAAAGGACATGTCATGACTGTAAAAACTGCTAAAAAATCAACCGCTAAAACTGTCGTTAAAACTGTCGTTAAATCTGCTGAGTTAGTGGTCACTGATAAAGAAATCACCTACCCAGAAATCTGGGCGTTTATCCAGGAGCATGCTGGTGGCAATGAGGCTAACATTAAAATCGTGCCTCTTGACAATGTTGACTTGGCAAGCAAAACACCTGTCCCGTTTGGCTATGGTGGCAAGACAGGAGGCGTTCGTCAGGTTATACAAGATTGGATGCTTAAAGGTGTTGATGGTGATTTGTCACTAAAAGCCTCTCTTAATAAAGCAGCACCATTAGGACACTCGCGTAAAAAGCCTGTCTGCTTACATGCTTTGATGCACGGAGGATACAGCCCGTCCAGCAAATACTGGATGACACCATTCGTCAAACTTGTAGTCCAAGGCTAACATAGAGGGGGACGTCGCAAGGCGTCCCTTTTTCTTCCCTTCCCATCCCTGACGAAGAAAGATTATGATCCCCATCCTTGAGGAAGACTCATATAGGTATAGTCATATACCTATAAATCATTCATCATCTATCATCCTCAATGGGGCTTGACGAGTTTTGAGGATTTAACATTTTAAAAACACGCTGGTCAAAAAAACTCGTTAGCTACACTTTGTAAAAAACAAACAGCAAAGGGTAAAAAATGTGGTTGTTAATTTTTGCATTAATAGTGCTGGGTTTTTACGGCCTACTAAAAAAGTAAAAATAAATAAAAATAAGTATTGTGCGTATGCTTAAAATGTGCATAATAAAAATTGTAGCCGCTACTGGCTACCGCATTTAACCGTAGAAAGGGTTTATAAAATGCAAAACACTACTAAAGGCAAGGCAGCCAAAAATGCCACTACTACTACAGCCGTTGTACCTGTAGCCCCTACATTGCAGCATACTGGCAATGAGCTAACCTACGCTTGCCTATGGGCGTTTATTAACGGCCAAGCTGGTGGCAATTTGCACAATGTGCAAGTTGTGCCACTTGGCAACGTAAAGTTAAACGACGCGCAACCTGTGCCATTTGGTTTTAATGGTAAGGTTGGTGGTGTACGCGCCACAATACAAGGTTGGTTGCTTAATGGCGTTAAAGGCAATAACAGCCTTGCCACAATACTTGCGGCAGCTAAACCGTTAGGCCATAGTGCAAAAAGCCCAATTTGTTTACTTGCACTTTTAAACGGTGGGTACAGCCCTAGTAGCCCAGTGTGGGGTACAGGCTACGTTAAACTGGTAGTGCAGCCCCAGCCAACCAAATAAGGGTACCCCCAGCCACTAACAGCCCCAGCAATGGGGCTGTTTTTTTGGCACCCCCGTGAGACCACTCCTTTTCCCATGTCAGTGGGTAAAGCCAAGTTTTGGACAAATCGTGTGGTCATAAAAAAGTTTTTGGATATTGACTTTTACTCGATCAAAAGCCGAGACCGCCACCCCCCTTTACTGTAGAATCGTCATAGGTTCATTGCCCTAGAAAAATTTTCGATATATTTATAATATATTCGCTTTATTGAGGAACCATGGATAATGGACATTCAGTTTGTACCAGAAGATCAATTAAAGAAGTACGCCCATTTATTAGACCGCGCTAAAGAGATTAGCCAAGCAGAGTCTAGCCAGCAAGATTTTATGGAGTATACGCAAACGGTTTGGCCTGAGTTTATAAATGGACGCCACCATAAAATAATGGCAGAGAAGTTTAACCGTATAGCTAGTGGAGAGTTAAAGCGGTTAATTGTGAATATGCCGCCGCGCCATACTAAAAGTGAGTTTGGCAGTTATTTATTACCTAGTTGGTTAATGGGTAAAAACCCGCGATTAAAGATAATGCAGACAACGCATACGGCAGAGTTGGCATTTAGATTTGGCCGAAAGGTGCGTAATTTAATGAACTCTGTAGAGTATACTAGGGTTTTTCCTGGAGTAGAGTTACGTGCAGATAGCCAAGCTGCGGGGCGTTGGGAGACAAGTAAAGGTGGAGAATATTTTGCGGCGGGTGTAGGTGGTGCGGTTACTGGACGTGGTGCTGATTTGTTAATTATTGATGACCCCCATAGTGAGCAAGATGCACTTAGCCCTACGGCATTAGAGCATGCTTATGAGTGGTATACATCTGGTCCGCGCCAGCGTCTCCAGCCCGGAGGTGCGATTGTGATAATTATGACGCGTTGGGCAGATAATGATTTAACTGGAAAATTATTAAAGCAACAGGGTAGGGATATATTGGCAGATAAGTGGGAGGTTGTTGAGTTCCCTGCATTAATGCCTGAGAGTGATGAACCTTTATGGCCTGAGTATTGGAAAAAGGAAGATTTGTTAAGTGTAAAGGGAAGTTTATCGGTTGGTAAGTGGGAGGCGCAATGGCAGCAAAACCCTACTGGTGATATGGCAGCGATACTTAAACGTGAGTGGTGGAATGTGTGGAAAAAGGATGATATACCACCGTTAGAGTATGTAATGCAGAGTTATGATACAGCGTACAGTAAAAAAGAGAGTGCGGATTATAGTGCGATAACAACGTGGGGTGTATTTTACCCAGATGATGGAGGACCACCAAACATTATTCTAGTTGATGCAAAGCGTGGTAGATGGGATTTCCCTGATTTGCGTCGGCGAGCACTTGAGGAGTATAAGTATTGGGACCCCGAGTGTGTATTGATTGAGGCAAAAGCGAGTGGTATGCCGCTTACTCAGGAGTTACGCAATATGGGGATTCCCGTTATGAATTATACCCCGAGTAGAGGTAATGATAAATTTACAAGAGTAAACTCTATTGCGCCATTGTTTGAAAGTGGGTTAGTATGGGCTCCAGATGCACGTTGGGCAGAAGAAGTTATAGAAGAGTGTGCGGCATTCCCTGCTGGAGAGCATGATGATTATGTTGATACAGTGACTCAGGCTTTACGCAGATTTAGAGAGGGAGGCTTTATTCAACACCCCGAAGATTATGAGGATGAAGAAGCTGCTCCTGTACAGAGGATATATTACTGATGGCAATTAACCCCCGCCCAAGCAATGTAGACCGTAGTTTACTACAAGCTCCTGATAATACAGTTAGCGAGTTAGAAGAAAACCTCCTTGCTGATGATATTTCTATAGAGATAGAACCTGATGATGAAGGTGGTGCTGAGGTTGTTTTTGGTAAAGAGGAACAGCCCCTTGGTGAGGAGCCAAATGATTTCTACGACAATTTAGTAGAGTTTTTGAGTGATGAGACATTATCCGATATTTCTACGTATATTAACCAAGCGGTAGATGATGATAAAGCTAGCCGTGATGAGTGGGTAGAAACATATACAAGTGGTTTAGAATTGTTGGGATTAAAGTATGAATCCCGTACTGAGCCGTTTGATGGTGCTACTGGAGTAATCCACCCGATATTAAATGAAGCAGTAACGCAATTTCAGGCTGGCGCGTATAAAGAAATGTTGCCTAGTTCTGGACCAGTGCGAGGAAATATTGTAGGTGTGCCAACACCTGAGGTAGAAGCACAGGCAAAACGTGTTCAAGATTACATGAATTATAAAATCATGTATGAAATGGAGGAGTACGAGCCTGAGTTTGACCAAATGTTATACTTTTTGGGCTTGAGTGGTAGTGCGTTTAAAAAGGTTTACCGTGATGATGTACTAGGTAGACCAGTAAGTAAGTTTGTTCCAGCTGAGGATATCGTGGCACCTTATACTGCTACTGACCTAGCATCAGCAGAACGCATCACACATATCACAAAAATGTCAAAAAATGAGTTACGCAAGTTACAGGTAAATGGTTTTTATCGTGATTTAGAACTACCAGATGAAACAGATTCAGAAGCAGATGAAGTAAGGAAAGCATATGATGAATTAGAGGGTCGTGAGTCTGCTGGTGATAATGAAGAGGTAACTTTATATGAGTGCCATTGCTATTTCGACCTTGAAGAATATCCAGATGTAAATGAAAATAATGATGAAACAGGTATAAAGTTACCTTATATAGCTACAATTAGTGCAGATACTGAAAAAGTATTATCTGTGCGAAGAAATTATGCTCAAAATGACCCGATGAAGAAGAAAATACCTCATTTTGTTCAGTATAAGTTTACTCCAGGATTAGGTTTTTATGGTTTTGGTTTGATTCATTTGCTTGGCAACCTAAGTAGGACAGCTACAGCTAATTTACGGCAGTTAATTGACTCTGGAACACTGAGTAATATGCCAGCTGGATTTAAAGCTCGTGGTTTACGGATAGCAGATGAGCAAACACCGATTCATCCTGGAGAATTTAGAGATATTGACATTCCTGGAGGTGATATACGGACTAGTTTAATGGCTTTGCCGTATAAAGAGCCCTCTGGAACGTTGTTTCAATTGATGGGTTTTGTAATTGAGTCAGCCCAAAGGTTTATTGGCACTACTGATATAGGTGTAGGTGATGGTAGACAAGAGATGCCAGTTGGTACAACCATTGCTTTATTAGAACGTGGCGCAAAAATCATAAGTGCAGTGCATAAACGGCTTCATTCAAGTTTAAAACAAGAATTGAAGATGTTAGGGCGGCTTTTTGCTGAAGATCCTGCTCCTTACCCTTACGAAGTTGGTCAAGATGCCCAGATAAAATCAACAGATTTTGATAATAGGGTGGATATTATCCCTGTTAGTGACCCAAACATTTTCAGTATGTCGCAAAGAGTAGTTTTGGCTCAAGAGCAATTAAAATTGGCTCAAGCTGCACCAGAAATGCACAATTTGCGTGAGGCTTTCCGCAGAGTTTATGAAGCATTAGGGGTTAATAATGTAGACCAAGTTTTAAAACCAGAGCCACAGCCACAACCGATGGATCCTGCTACTGAAAATCAGTTTGCTAGTCAGGCGGCTGGTGGTCAGGGTAAAATGCAAGCCTTCCCAGACCAAGACCATGATGCTCATATATCTGTGCATTTAGCTTATATGCAGAGTCGTGTAGCACAAATGCAGCCACCAATTTTGTTGACATTAGAAAAACATATTTATGAGCATATTGGTATGAAGGCTCAGGTTCAGTTCCAACAACAAATGCAGCAAGATCCTAATATGCAACAGTTGCCACCTGAAGCTCAGGCTTCAGCGATAGCTAGGATACAAGCACAGTTGATGGTAGAGTACCAACAGCAACAGCCGCCAGCCCCACCAAGTGACCCCCTTGTAGAGATTAAAAAACAAGAGCTTGCTTTACGTGAGCAAGAAATGCAAATGGATAATCAGGCTGACCAGCAAAAAATGCAGTTAGATGCACAGTTCCGTCAAGAAAATGTAGATATTGCCCGTGAACGTATAGGCTCTACCGAAGATATAGCTAATATGAGAGCACAAATTGCACGTGAACGGCAACAAAAGAACCAAAATAGGGGTTAGCAATGGGCAGAGAAGACGGTCCAGGAAGTGAAAGCGGTGGCAATGTAGGCTTTGGCGGGGGCATGAATGAAGGCCAAGGTAGCGGTGGCGGCAGAGATAGAGGGGGCTCAGGTGTAGGTAGACAAGATGCTCCCGGAGGCTCACAAGAAGAACAAGGTTACACAAGTTCTGGAAGAATGTCGGGTCCTGGAGCAGATGAGTACAATGCCCAACAAGATTTATTAGATGCAATTAGATTTGATATTGCATCAGGAATAAATGTACGCGGTAGGGGATATCAAACTAATCTAGCAGATCGTATTTTAGGTGGGAAATTTGGTAGTCCAACAAATTTCGGTATAACTAGTCCTACTATTGGAGACAGAGCATTATCTGCTTTGGGGTATGATAGAAGTAAATCGCTTATGCAAAATGTAAAAGCGGCAGCTATTCCAGGACAAAAAACCCCATTAGGTGCTTTATCTTTAGTTCCTACTATTATGAATGCTAGCCCACAAATGAGAGCTGCTATAAGTATTGGTAATTTTTTAGCTGGTCAACAAATGAGTAAAGACCAAAAACCCGAGCAAGAAAAATCTATAACAGATAAAGTTCAAGAATACACAGGATATACAGGACGCCCAGATGATGCTCCTATGTCTACTGATTTTACTCCATCTTATCCTAGCGGGCAGAATTATGGGTCTCGCACAAAAGAAACAGGAATAAGTTTAGACGATATAACAAATTTTCAAATGCCAACTGTAAACATACCTGATTTGCAATTAGCTCCCTCTCGCGGACCAGCAGTAAATGATGTATTAGACGGTTTAGGATTACCTCGTAGTGTGGATGTGCCTTCTCCTTTTGGCGATATTAATGTAGGGTTCCCAGATCGTACCTCTGATAGTGGTACAGCAACCACTCCTACAGGACAGTTTTTACAAGGTTATGCTCCCTCACAATTACCCCAAGGAACTCAAGTCGCTGGTAACTTTTTAGATACAGTTAAAAATATTGCAGAGGGCGTGACATCAATTCCTGGAGGCTACCAGATAGGTGATAAACAGTATACAGGGACGTATAATGAAAACCCTTCAGCTAGAACGTATTCGGGTTCAAGTACGCCATCTGTTAAACCATTTTCTGCTGAGGCACTTAAACAAGGTATTTCTAGCCTAAACCCTTTTAATTAGGAGAATAAAATGTCTAACGATAGAATAGCACAGCTTAAAGATTTGCTTGAAGAAGCAATCGATAAAGGTGATGATGATAAAATTAAAGAAATAGAAACCGAAATGTTTCAAGTTTCTGGTTACAACCCTAAAGGCAGAAGTAAAAATGCTAAAGGTGGTTTTCCTGATTTAACAGGTGATGATAAGGTAACTCGTAAAGATGTGCTAAAAGGTCGCGGTGTAAAGTTAGCCAGTGGTGGTGAGGCTGTGTTAGATGCTACTACTGATATAAACCCTAATGGTGGTATTTCCCGTGGTGGTGGAGCAGCTTTAAGAGGCACTAAGTTTATAGGGATACGTTAGTGGCTCGCAAAAAACTTCAAAAAGATAGTGCTTATCAACATCTTGATACAAATAATGATGATACGCTTTGCGATGATGAAATTTCTATGGCTTTGGAGTTTAAACGCAGAGAGTTAGAAGATGCTGATGCACGTCGTGATAGTATGCGCTACATGACATGGTTTGCTTTATTTGGTACGCTAAATTATCCAGCCGCTATATTAATCACTTCAATGCTTGGTTATGAGACTGCGGCAACAATGATCACAGATATCGCGCCCACTTATTTTGTCGCGAACAGCGCACTCGTTGCGGCTTATTTTGGAGCAAATGCTTACGCAGATAAAAAGTCTAAAGAATGATCCATGCGTTTTTATTGGTAGTTGTATTAGGTGGCAAAGTACAGAGTCAAGATATGTATTTTAGATCAGTAGTTGATTGTAATTATTTTGCTTCTCAAATAACTAAAAGATACGGTAATTACGGAAGTTTAAGTGGTGTCCCTGCCAAACATAAAGCAACAGCTTATTGTAAACCTGTGAAAGTAGCAGCAAATCAGGAGTTATATTAATGGCTTCAAAGTTAAATGANGGTAGCGAATTTACCATCCCCTTAAAAAACCTGATAGGACTGATAGTTTTTACAGGTCTGTCAGTCTGGGGGTACTTCGGTATTATTGAACGNCTTGCTTTTCTGGAGCATGAGCAAGAAATGCACTGGGAAGAAATTCAAGAAAATGATGGCTGGATAGATGAATATGAGCCTCCAAAGTCAGTGCAGGAAAACATCAAAAGAGTGCGAGAGCTTGAGCTACGCATTACAAAAATAGAAACATTGATGGGAAGGCCAAAATGATACAAGCACTCATAGGTCCAATAGCAAACCTAGCTGGTAGCTGGATGGAATCTAAAGTTGAACAAACTAAAGCTAAAGGTGCAGTAGCTAAAGCTCGCGCAGAGGCAGAAGCACAAGTTATGGTTACAGCCGCGACGCATGAAGCTGGCTGGGAAAAAATTATGGCACAGGCCAGTGATAATAGCTGGAAAGATGAAGCATGGACAATTTTGTTTATTATCATTATTGCAATGTGTTTTATCCCATTTACCCAGCCTTATGTTCAAGAAGGCTTTGCTGCTTTATCTAATACACCTGAATGGTTTCAATGGGCNATGTACGCTAGTATTGGTGCATCATTCGGTATCCGTGGATTAAAAGGATTTAAAAAATGAATAAAGATAAATTACGCGAAGAGATCGCAGAAGACGAAGGATGCAAATACGAAATTTATTTGGATCATCTTGGCCTGTGTACAACGGGCGTGGGTCACTTAATCACTGAACATGACGAAGAATATGGCAAGCCCGTCGGCACAGTGGTCGAACAAGAGCGGGTGCGACAATTATTTGCATTAGATGTCGCAGTAACTATAGATGAGTGTAAGGTGTTGTACCCAGACTTTGATGACTTTGACGAAGAGCTACAACATATACTGTGCAACATGATGTTCAATATGGGTCGGCCTCGACTGTCAAAATTCGTTGGTATGAAAGCTGGAGTTGATGCTCGTGACTACAACGAAGCAGCCGACCAGATGGTTGATTCTAGGTGGTATACGCAAGTTCCAAACCGAGCTAGACGTTTGGTTGACCGGATGAGGTCTTTGGCTGAATAGAAAGCTCATAGCCCATCGTTTCTAAAACTTTGTTAAAGTTAGCAAGGGTGGGCTGTCGCTGTCTAGCTTCCCAAGTATATACAGTAATAACACTCACCCCTGTGTCATCGGTTACTTGTCGTTGGCTTAAACCAGACTTTTTTCGTATATGTTTAAATTCGTCAATTAAATCAGCCATTTTTTCCAATCTTCTCCGAGAACCTGCGTTGCTATGTTAATCTTTTTTCTTAAAGCAGTAACGATCTTTTCGTCAACTGTTTTTTCAGCAACTAAGTCTATATAAGTTACAGAAAAGTTTTGACCTATTCTGTGCGCTCTATCTTCAGATTGCAACCTTACTTCAAGATCATAGCTATTACTATAATAAACTACAGTATTTGCTGAAGTAAGCGTGAGGCCGTATCCACCTGTTCTAGGCTGTCCCACGAAGAACCTTAGATCTTTATCCTCTTGGAATCTATCGACAATATTTTGTCTTTCTTCTCCAGGAGTATCCCCGAAATAAGAAGCTACAGACTCTGTTCCATAAACCTTGGATATTTCTTTTTCGATAGCCATAATATCGTGTCTATAGTTTGCCCAGATAATTGCTTTACCGTTTACTTCTTCAAGGATAGATAACAACTCAGACATACGAGTATTCTTTATCTCTACGGTATCCCCTTCGTCTGTATTAACGAATCCGCAACTAACTTGGTGAAGCCGTAGAAGCTGAGTAATCACTGCATTAGCAGATACCATTTCCATACCATCTAAAAGAGCTACTGCATTCTTCTTCAGCTGATTATAGATTTTCTTTTGTTCGGGGGTTAACTCTATAGATCGTTTTATATAATTCTTTTCAGGAAGATCTAAACATTCTTCTTTAGTAACCCTATATGAAAAAGGCTGAATAGATTTAGTTAACTCGTCTAAGTTTCTAAAACCAAGGATCTGTTGATAACTATGAGACCCCGTAGTTCTTCTGACCATATCTGCGTATCGGCTACAAAAGGTATAATAAGATCTAAACCCTAGAAGCTCTTCATGAAGAAATAGAAACTGAGAAAACAAGTCTAGAGGTGATTTAGTAATCGGAGACCCTGTTAATATTCTTTTATAATTGGCTAACTTAGCTACTCGTATAGCAGCTTTAGTTCTTTTCGCCTTATGGTTTTTAATAACCGTAGATTCATCAATAGCAATAAGGGTTTTACCTTGATGGCTTCTAATAAACTTACTTACAACTTCTTCTGCTTTGCCTCCTGACAACGCCTCTATATTTACAACAAGGATATGAAGGTCATGGTTTGGAGACCATATCGCTCGTATCGCATCCTTATGCGCTACTGAAAGAGGCGATGCCCAATAAGCTACATTACATTCTATATGCTCGGGCATATGAGCAGGAATCTCTTTCCCGACCCAGTTTTTATAAACTCCTTTTGGAGCCATTATAACTGCTGAGTCTATTCTACCCGCATCGTAAAGTGCAGCTATCGTGTCTATTAAGACTTTTGATTTACCTGTTCCCATGTCCATTAACAAAGCGAACTCGTCTTTCATCCAAGAAAGTTCGAGAGCTTTTAGTTGATGTGCATAGGGCTTTGTTTTAAATTTAAAACCCATTACTTTCTCCTATCTTTCTGAAGTTACTTATACTAAAGTATATCTAGTTGGTAAAGCTAAGAAAGGTAGAAAGTAATGGAGTATTCTCGAAGTGAAGCGGTTTACAATCACCGCATGGCAGGACGTATCCGTAGGTTACATATAAAACCTATGAACGGAGACGAACAAAATATAGCGGCTCATAGTTGGGGTGTAGCTATGATTTTATTAGATCTTTTTCCATCTGTATCAAGAAACTGTTTAGTATTCGCTCTTCGTCACGATGTTCCTGAAATAGTGACAGGCGATATTCCGGCTAATGTGAAATGGGAACATCCTCCACTTCAGAATACCTTAGAATGGATAGAAAAAGGGTTTTTAGAAAAAATGGGCTGGCCTACAGAACATGAAGGCACTGTTCACTGGGATAGAGAAAAAACATATATACGAATAGCAGACCGTGTTGAACTTTTGTTTTATTGTTTAGAACAAATCTATATGGGCAATCTATTATTAATGGACGTTTTTGAAAATGTGCGTGAGAAACTAAACGATGATTTGCGAAAACTTGATCCTTCACAAGCAGTAGATGTGCAGGAATATATAAAAGCCTATAGTGGTTTTCTAGCAGATAAATTTTCTAAAAATTATAAAGTGCCTTGCGACGTCTTATCTATCTCATAATGTCATAACTAATCTCATAGCATAGTTTACGAGTGTTTATAAAGAGTTAACTACTAAATTATGAGTTTATGAGATTATGACGAGCTTTTACATTAATTTAAACTTTAAAACCTGTAGAAATTTATATAGGGTTATAAAAAGGAAGAAAGAAGAATGAGTACAGTTTTTGTTATCCAAGATTTTGGGACATGGAATCTGACCCCTGCGTTAGAGTACGGGAAGATAAAAGTTCTTCTTCCAGCCCGAAGGCAAATTATATTTAGTTCTGCTCCGACGGTTAACAGACTACGGGAGCAGTTACGAGAAATCACTGAAGACGATTATTTATTATTGTCTGGTGATCCAGCGGCTATCGGAGTCGCATCCGCTATCGTTTCAGATTATCTGAACGGTAAACTTAACCTTCTTAAATGGGATAAACAGGAGAGAAAGTATTACCCCATCAATATAAACCTAAGAAACTATGGAGACATAGATGAGTGATAATCTCGACGATATCCTCGGGAGCGAGGTATTAAATACTCTTAACGTCGAAGCAACCGACACAGAAATGCGTCGCATTGCCGATCTGGCAAATAAACAGTTGGAATTAGAGAGTAGCGTTGTTGCGATCGACCTCCAGCTGAAAGCTAAAAAAGAAGAATTGCGTAACGTAAGAGAGCATGATCTTCCAGACGCTTTGGCAGAGGCTGGCTTATCTGAGATAAGACTAGCTGACGGTTCAAGAGTAAAAGCAGAACCTTTTGTAAACGCACATATCACTAAAGCTAAATCCGAAGACGCCCATCAGTGGCTTGAGGATAATGGTTTTGGAGATATTATAAAGAAAGAGATAAACGCTAAATTTGGTAGAGGAGATAAAAGTTTCCAAGGTGCATTAGACCACCTTTTAGGAAGCGGTATCGAAGCTACTACAAAAGAAGCGGTACATCCCATGACTTTAAAAGCATTTGCAAAAGAACAGATTGAGAAAGGCACAGACATCCCTGTTGACTTATTCAATCTATACTCTGGGTATAAAACCACAATAGCCAAATAGGAGGATTCTATGGCACAAAAAGTAACTGATCTAGCTGTAAAAGCAGAGGGCGGCGCAGTCGCAGTAATTGACGATGATCTATTAGAATTAGGTACAGGTCTTGAGCATCTTACTAAAGATGATACAAGCACTCCGTTCCTTTCTATTCTTCAAGCTCTTAGTCCACAGTTAAATAAAAACGACGGTAAATATATCAAAGGTGCAGAGCAAGGAAACTTGTATAATTCTGCTCTAGGCGATATTACTGATGGGGATGTAGGACTTATTGTTGTTCCCTGTTATTACGAAAAAAGGTATCTCGAATGGCAACCACGTGAAAGTGGTGGGGGTCTAATGAATAGTCACATGAACCGTGATATTCTTTCCGAGTGTACAAAAAATGATCGTGGGCAAATGGTTTTGCCTAACGGTAATTATATAGCTGAGACTGCTCAGTTCTATGTAATGATTTGTAGCGAGGACGAGTCTCAGTGGTCAGAAGCAATTATTGCGATGACTTCTAGCCAGCTAAGTAAAGCTAAGAAGTGGGTTATGCAAATGAAAACGCGCAAGGCTCAAACTTCTAATGGGGATATGGTCGATGCTCCTATGTTCATGTATAAGTATCGTGTCAAAACGGTAGCTGAACAAAACGATCGTGGATCTTGGTACGGGTTTTCTATTGGATTAGAAGGGGCGACTACTAACCACGACATGATGACAGAAGGCAAAAAGTTCTTGAAGATGATCAAACAAGGGGAAGTTGAAGTTAAACACCCCGATGCGTCTGGTGATAGTCAAGATACTCAAGACGACGTTCCTTTCTAGGTTTGTAAATGTATTAGGGGCAGGGTGTAAACTCTGCCCCGATTTACCCGCTAGAAAGGAAAGAGAATGTCAGTGGTGTCCGATTTTGCCAGTTTATTTACTGGTCTTAAATTAGCTTATGGTAGTTATCGACCTAATGAAGATAACGGTCCAGGAAAACAAAAAGGTCAGTATCGTGTTGTCTCGGAAGAGATAGACGATGACCGTCTTATAGATTTATGGAATAATCATTTAGAAGGTAAAGAGTCTTTAGGTATCGTTCCTATCTGCGAGGACAACACTTGTGTCTGGGGCGCGATAGATATTGATACTTATCCTCTTGATCTTGCAGAACTTATTGAGCGTTTAGTAAAACGAGGCGAAATGCCTTTTGTAGTTGCTCGCTCTAAGTCTGGGGGTGCGCACGTTTATTGTTTTGTATCTGAACCTGTTTCAGCCGCGCTTATGCAATCTAAGCTAAAAGAAATTGCAGCGTCCTTTGGTTACGGTACAGCAGAGATATTTCCTAAACAAACTAAACTTCTTTTAGAAAAAGGCGATAGAGGCAACATCTTAAATATGCCTTACTTCGGCGGGGCGTCATCTACTCGATATGCTCATAACGATGAAGGCGAGGGTATATTAGATCTTGAGGTGTTTTTAACACACGCAAATAATAAGAAAATTTCTAAGCGTGAATTAGAAAACCTTGCCCCTCCGTCTATTGTTAATGCAGACGATAACCCTGACTTAGTAGGCGCACCACCTTGTCTCAAGGTTCTTTGTTCTATGGGCTTTCCAGAGGGTACTCGTAATAACGGGTTATTTGATTTAGGTGTGTTCTTACGCAAGAAGCACCAAGATGATTGGGAACGTAAGGTTGAAGAATTTAATTTTAAATACATGAAGCCACCGTTAGGTGCGCAAGAAGTATTAACCGTTGTTCGGGCGTTAAATAATAAAGACTATCAATATAAATGTAATGACCAACCTATTGCCGCGTTTTGTAATGCAGCTGTTTGTCGGACATGTGAATATGGGGTAGGTGCGTCAGGAGGCTTACCACAGTTCGGTAATCTTCAAAAACAAGACTCCTCTCCGCCTATATGGTTCTTAGATGTCGAGGGGCAAAGGATAGAGCTTACGACAGAAGAGTTACAAAACCAGACGAAGTTTCAACGTAGGTGTATGGATGCGATTAACACCATGCCCCCTACCCAGCGTCAAAACAACTGGCGAACTACAATACAACAGTTATTAGATAGCGTGTCGATAATAGAAGTACCTCAAGACGTATCGGTGCAAGGACAGTTCATGGAGCTTTTAGAAGCGTTCTGTACTGAGCGAGCGCAAGCGCAAAATAGAGACGAGATACTTTTGGGTAAGCCTTGGACAGAAGAAGGTAAAACATATTTCAGGCTTAAAGATCTATTAGACTATTTCAATAGGCAACAGTTTAGAGAGTATGGTCGTAATCATATTGCGGCAAGGCTTCGTGAGTTAGGGGGTAGTCACCACTTTTTCCATGTAAAAGGTAAAGGCGTAACAGTTTGGTTTATACCTGAGTATTCATTACAAGAAGGTAGTTTCGATTTACCCGACATGAAGCCGGAGCCGTTTTAATGAGAGACCCTAGTACATGGTCGATTATCCTTGGTCCTCCTGGAACAGGCAAGACAACAACGATATTAAACCTTATAGAAATGGAAATGGAACAAGGTACTTCGCCTGATCGAATAGGCTACTTTGCCTTTACTAAAAAGGCTTCTAAAGAAGGCCGTGAGCGAACGATGGAACGGTTTGGTTTAGATGAAAAAGAGTTACCTAATTTCAGGACGCTTCATTCTCTTTGTTATAAAATGCTAGGGCTTTCTAGGCAGGGTGTAATGAACGGTTCTCGGTATCGTGAGTTTAGTGATATTATGGGCATGAGGCTTACGGGCGATTCAAAGATGGAAGAAGGTTCTATATCCATGCTTTCTAAAGATGACAGGCTTCGATTTATTGAGGGTCTATCTCGTTTAAGAAACGTAGAGCTTAGAGAGCAATGGCATCAACATTATGACGAAGATATAGACTGGCATGCATTAGATAGATTTTCTAACGGTCTTATACAATTTAAACGAGCTAGGGGTCTTTTAGATTTCACAGATATGCTTTCGTCTTGTGTAGAAAAAGAATTATCGCCCAAGCTAGAAGTGATGTTTGTTGATGAAGCTCAAGACCTTAGTCCTTTACAATGGCAATTAGTAAGTGTGTTGGCACAAAACTCTGAGCGAGTCTACATTGCCGGAGATGATGATCAAGCTATTTTTAGATGGGCAGGGGCAGACGTGGATCATCTCGTTTCGATAAGCCAAGGAAACGCTAGGGTCTTGGATCAAAGTTATCGCATCCCTAGTTCCGTTCACGAAATTGCCGACCGAGTGATAAGACGTGTTAAGACAAGAACAAATAAAACTTGGAAGCCCAGAAGAGAAAAAGGACAGGTTATCAGCGAAGCAAGTTTCGAGCATGTAGATCTCCTTTCTGGCGAATGGTTAATCTTATCGCGTTCTAATTATTTGTTAAATGAAATAGACGCACATTGTCGCAGTGTTGGTGTATACTTTGAACGTAAAGAGAATCCATCGATTTCTGAGAAAAAGATAGATGCAGTTAAAAACTGGGAACAGCTCCGAAAGGGACATAGTCTTTATCCCGAACAGGCGGTGTCAGCTGTTTCGTACATCAAAGATTCAAAAAAGAAGGTACTTGAAGATACTCCGCAAAACGAGAAGCTCACTCTGGCGGAAGTCTTACAAAAAGCCTCCATTGGTGATCCTTTAATCTGGCACGACATGTTTGACGCTATAAGCCCTGCAGAGAGAAGTTATATTCTTTCGATGCTTCGTAGGGGTGAGAAGATAACTAAAACACCTCGCGTTAAACTATCTACTATACATTCCGCTAAAGGTGGGGAAGCAGACAATGTTTTGTTGCTTACCGATATTCCTCACCGTACTTGGAAAGAATATGAAAAACGTCCTGACGATGATACACGTGTGTTTTATGTAGGCTTAACTAGGGCTAAACAAAACTTGCATATCGTACAGCCGATGACCAATAAATATTTCCCTCTTTAGAGCATTTTGTTATTTTAAAATAATCCTAGTTAGACTAAACTCTTATTAGAGTAAGAGTTGTTCGGAGAAAGAAGAATGGGTGGTTGGATAGAAACAGGACATGACGCATGGCAGTGGTCTCCTGACCACGATTTCGGTGAGCAGGAGAAGTTTCCTCGTCATAAATATAAATCTAAATTTCATAAGGGAAAGTTAATTATGGAACCAGATCAGTTTAATAATAAGGCTCAAAAGCATAAAGCTGAAACCTCTTCAAACACAGGACGTTTGAAACCACATACAAGGGTAGGGTTTGTTAAATACCCTGAAAAAGGTCCAGCTCAAATGATGGCTATTCTAAACGTCTTAGATAAAGACTTCCAAGGCTCTGCGACTATAGATGCTCTTTGGGAAAAATTAGAAGGCGTTATTATAACTAAACAGCCCGTAGAAAAGATCTACAAACACTATCATCGCAAGATGGTCGACGAAGGATACATTAGTATTCTTAGCTAGTCTTGCTGATGCGGAAAGGGCGGCCACACTGGGGTTACTATAGCTTGCTATGTATGAGCTTCAAGCTCGTCGTCCTTTCCAACCATATTGGAGGATTAAATGGAAATAAAAATAGATAAAGATGTTCCCGTGCCTGTCGGCTCTGATCGTAGGTCTGGAGCTAAAAAGTACCCTTTGGGTGAAATGAAAGTTGGAGAGTCCTTCTTCCTTCCTATGGAAGAAGGTGACGATATCAAACGTATGGGGAACCGTATGAGCCAAGCTCGTCAAACCTATCAAAAATCNAATGAGGGCGTTAGGTTTACTCAGCGTATCTGGGAAGAAGACGACAACATTGGAATAAGAGTCTGGAGAGTTGAATAATGGCATCTATTAGAAAGAAACTTGCGGTAAACGCAAATAATTCAAAAAACACTCGTATGGATATAGCTAGTGCTGGCACATTAGCTAACTGGCGTCCTGACGAATTAGCGCATATCTCGCGCTTTTGTAAAATGGGACAGTTAATTATGAAACGAGCTAAACAGCTTGGGCGTCCTGTTGATATTC
>JGI24004J15324_10000399_pt1 | contig 17578 bp, 19 predicted proteins | sample LinPmetageLP32_FD_15324 | JGI IMG/M metagenome (IMG submission 15324)
ACTACCGATTATCTCAGGAGCGCCATAGTTCCCGCGATGGTCCACTTGGGATTGCTTCCAAGCGATTCAGCATCACAGATCCGCGGGAAAGGCCGTATCGATGCTCTCAGGACGATAGAGAGCATCCAAGGAATCCAAGCGAGGGAGGCTTGCGAGTCCTTGATCTCTGGATACAAGTCTAGTAAGTCCCCAAATCGAAATCCGATTGCGTCTGACATAACTGCTCAGATCTCAGGCATAATTCAAAATGCCATGGCAAGCAGTTCGCCATCGGTATCCAGCACAGAAATACAAGAGGAGATCGATGACAGGCTACTGCCCGTCGTGGATCGCATTCAGGATCTAGAGAAAGAGTATCAGGAATTCAAGGACACGTTCAGGTCTAACCCTTCAAGGGTAGCGAGAGGAAAAGTTCAGCAAGCAAGTTCAGATAACTTGATATTGAAAAGAGTTCTGCCGTTCTACCCCGACCAAGGACCTTGTCTCAAGACTTTGGTTACAANNCCGCCTAGCTACGGTAAGAGCTACTCGATCCGCAAGCTTGGCAAGGCATATGATCTTTACCTTGAGCATGGCTGTTCAGATAGTATCGATGAAGAGACAACGTTGATAGGAAAAACAATTCCTGATGGCAACGGAGGTTTTGCTGTTGTCGATGGTGTATTGACAGAAGCAGTACGGTCCGCATCAAAAGGAAATCGAGTCCTCCTTTTTCTGGATGAGGTTCTGAGATGGCCGATTGTATCTCAGGAATTCCTTCTTTCATTTCTAGAACCACATAAAGGATCGTCAGGAGATTCCGAATACGTGCTTCGAACTTTGAAGATGCAAAACGGTAATTCGGAATTGATCCGTTGCAATGTTAAGAATCTTCACATCGTCGCCGCTGGTAACCGTAGTGCTAATGCAATTACAGAAGCTTTCTGGTCCCGTTGGCATAAAGTGAACATAAAATTCGATGTTACGGAGTTCGCTGGTATCTGTAAGCAGATTGCGGATACGTACGACGTGGTTATCGATCCAGGAGAATTTGCCGTATCCGCTAGCCTCTCAAGAGATCGTTTCAATGAGATGAGGTTGAAAGCGCCTATTGATTGCAGGACTTTAGTGAATGCGATTGAATGGGCGGGATCATCTGATTGGAGTGTAATCAAATCCTGGATACTAGACGGCTTAGAAGATCAACTCGTTGAGAGTGATGCTAGGACTGGCGATCCTTTGCAAGATAGTTTAGACGCTGTTCAAGAAGTAAAGAACTCATTGAGCTAAGTAACCAAAAAATAAATACAATGATTAGTCACACAAAGATAGTAAAGGCCATTCGCTCTGAATGGCGGAACAAGACAGGGAAGCAAAAGATCGGCAAGCTCCGAGAGTTGCGTTCAGATTCTGGATACAGAGTCAGGGCTCAGGTTCTCAAGGATCTTGAAACTGCAAGATGGTTTTTTGATGGGAACCATCAAATCGAGGTTGGGCAAGAGTCTGATGGTATGGTGAATCCTGATACAATCAAAAAACCTAACAAGCTTCATGGATTCTTGAAAAGCTTGCTATGGCATGAATGCGCACACGGTCGGTACTCAAAAGATGATCGGCTTCCGATTCCTGTACTAGGAAAAAGACTACAGGATGAAGGTTGTCCTTTCTACGTGTTCAATGTAACGGAAGATTGTTACATAGAAAGAATGGAACAAGTTAGGACAGGCGATCGATTCGGTTGGAAGAATTACATTCGCAGTATTCCAACGGATACAGGTGATCCTTGCCAGTACTTGCTCACATTGAAATTCAATGAGGCGAAGACTTGGAAAAGTTGGACTCAGCAAGCTCCGAAATGGAAAGGAGTAAAAGAGGTGACCTTCCGTAACCAAAAAAAGAATACAACTTATGTTCTAAAATGGTTCTACGATTTCTTGACAATATCCGCACTTGATCTCGAAACTAGATTGAGTCTAACGATTGAGTTCTACAAGGTATTCAAGGATCAAATACGAAGAGATCACTCTGGCATTGGTGACGTTGGATGGTACGATGATTCAATCGGAGGCATGAGAGATCCCGATGCGCCAAAACGCCACAACCTGAACAACAACCCCAAGGGTACGTATTCAAAACACAATGACATGGACTGGGATCTTTGGCCATACAAGTCCTCACTCGAAAAAGGTACTGAACTCAGGAATCGCATTTGCGGATCAATGACAAGTATCTCATGCAACAAACGAATTGCAAGAGGAAGATCCGCTTCGACTGGTTCCAAGATTCGTATTCAGTCCGCAATCACAGGATCTGGAAATCCGTTTATGGGAACTGTAAAACGAAAAATGAAAAGGAAGCTTTTCGTTGTGGTCGACATGTCAGGATCAATGGCAGTACCGTTAAGGCATCTAGGAGGCATTGAGTTCGTATCCGCTTTGCGGTTACTGGACGAGAAAGGTGTTGCTGATGTTCAGATCGTTTTCACATCAGAGGACATGATCGGAGACATGAGTAAAGTTCCTAGCGATGATCTGATGAAGGCGAGCACATCACCTCATCGGGAATCCATGCAGTCTTGCTTGGTACGGTACAGGTCTTGTATGGAAGATGCGGATACAGCAGTAATCTTCACTGATGCTGCGATCACTGACGATAAAACTGACTTTGACAAGTTCAGAGGCAAAGTCGATTTGATCGGATGCTGTCTAAGAGATAAATCGAAATCATTCGATTATGCGCAATCCATGAAAAGGTGGTTCAGTACTATCGTTGTAAGTGATAACCCAATACAGCTAGCTAGGCTGATCGCCGACAAGCTCAACGGGTAAATCATCCAAACTCTGAATACAGCTCACAGGCTTCGGCCTGTGGGCTTTTTTGTGTGTACTCGCTTTGCCTCCAGGTTCTGAATACAAGGCGTGAGAGGCTCTAGAATTTGATTTAATCTAGAATGCATCCTAGGATTCGGATTTCTTCGCGATGCTGTACGGCCGATCTGGCACGCCCTAGGGCGTACGCCTTCCCTATGGGGAGAACGAGGAAGGGTCCTTAGAGTCGCTGAGATGGCCTTTCTAGGCGATTTGGTAAATAGGGCTACCCTATTCCATTTGGACAGCTTCCCGTCAAACCTCCGCGATCTGGTGGCTTCTAACTTGAGACTCCGTCTCAAAAATAGTTAAAATTAGACATTTTTTTTACAATCTCTTAGAATCATTCTAAATAAGGATATTTTCGCAATTCTGTATCCAAATTGTGGGGATTTTACGATTCTCGGATCGTTTTTCGTTCAGCTCTTCAATGACTAGGACGTACTAGAACATTGGATACATGGCCTGTTCTAGGACGTATCCAAAAAATGGTGTCAGATCCAGGATTGTGACCGGTTCACCAGGAACTCTCCGACGATTTCTCCCCGTAGGAGCGCTAGGGCGTACATCCCAGGAATTGATCCCTGTATGTTAATAGGCAAAAAGCCTAATAGACAATAAGCCAAAAGCCTAGGGATAATAAGCCAAAAGCCTAAGCCTAAACGTAAAAATCCAGTTTCCACTTGGTACACTTCGTACACTTGGTACACTTCGTCTTGAAATTAGTCTTTTTTAAGACGCACGTATTTTGCTTGACAGCATCATAAAACCTTGGTCAGGGGTAGGGATGTCACCATCAAGAGGGATATGGATCTCGTCCCGAATACTCAGCGATCCTAAAATACGTCAACTCGACAAGCTGATCCTAGGCTACGTGCAGGGGTTCGGTGAGGAGAGCTGCTTTGCCAGTAACCGAGCGATAGCGGAGTTGTTGGGTGTCCAGCATCCTAGGAGCATTCAAAACAGAATCTCGTTCCTAGTTCAAAAAAAGTACCTCACAAAAATAGGATCACATAACTACCGAAAATTACACATAGGAGACAAAGTAAAATAATTATGAGCCTGTACTCAATGAATCGAATCCAAGACAAAAAAACAATAGCAGCAGTCCTAAAATGTGCTGAGGAATTATTCTCAGTCACTTCTAATGACCTAAAAAAACGATGCAGAGTCGAACCATTGCCGTCGATTCGAGCGGTGGTTTGCTGTGTGCTACGCGAATACGACGTGTCCGCCAGAACATCGGCTCCGTTGATAGATCGAGATCGCACTAACATCGAGCACTATTTTGCATCCCACGCTGATAGACTGACGGTAGACAGGGATTACAGGGACAGTTTTGAGGCGTTGTTAAAAACATCAAATGATGTACTGTAGTGCACTAAATGATGTACTGTAGTGCATCAAATGGTGCACATATAACTAACCTATAACTAAAGTATAACTAAATAGTACTAGTACCCTATGTGTTTTAGTACCTAAAATGATTAGTTTTTAAGTTAAAAAAGTTAGTTGAAGGTGAAGGTTAATCCAAGGTAAAGGTTAAGTTCCCCGTCGGGGGACGTAAATCCGTAGAGATTTTCTTTAAGTTTCCCCGCTAACCTATTAAATAACTGTAAAGTTCGCGTAAGTTCTTGACAGCGTAGCGTAAGTTGGCAGGGTGCAGGTCATGGACAAAAACACCAAGGAGGCAGTGGGAGCCGAAAATCCCACAGTATCGGGTCTGTTAGAACAGACTCTTCGGGCCATTAAGCCCGACACGCAAGTAGACTTCGAAGCCGCAATGTGGTTCGAAGAAATAGAGGCCAAGCAACGGGCAACCGTGGAAGACATGGCAGAATATTATGAGAAAGGGGCAATCTATGATCGCTGAAGGATTATCTAGGGTTACTGATCCCGTATCGTCAAAAGAAGCTGGGACTGAAACAGTCGCATCAGGAACGGCGAAGGATCATAGAAATCGAATTTTATCAGTGATGGGCACTGAGCCTTTAACAAATTGCCAACACGCACAGTTGGCGGGGTTGGCTCAGGATCAGACCACTAGGCGCATGACGGAGTTAGATAGATTAGGATTAGTACAGCGTGGACCGTTCGTTAGATGCCCAATTCTGGGCAGAAAAGCTGGAACTTGGAAAAGGATATAAAATATGAAACTAGATAAAAAAACTTACGGAACCTACAAGCCAGAGCTTCCGAACCTTAAACATGATGGGTACTGTCCCATCATAAACGGAGAAGCGGTTGGAAGATACCGTTATTTTTCAGTAGCAGAATCTGTACCTGCTCATAAAATAGTGCAGTACAGGGATCTGGAGAAGTTCGGTTACAAACAAACCGAAAAAAACTGGAAGGAGGAACACAATGCTAGACGTAGGTAGCGTAGTCACGTTTCGGTTACCTTCAGCGGACATCCCTAACGTGGGTCAGGTGATCCGCTTAAAGGAGCTTCAGGACTCCGATTACAAAGTCGAGGTCAGGGGGCGTAGCGGTCGCTCCCTCGTCCTAGAGAGTTTTCATGGCTCTCAGGGCATGATATGGCCGAATTACACCCATGCTGACACGTACATCGAAGGTGGTTGGGAGGCTCTCTGCGAAAAGCAGTTAGTTGACACGTACTATTTCGATGCGGTTAAGGCACGAGCTGAGGACGAAAAAAAGCGAGAAAATCGCAAGAAATCAATGTTTAAGGAGGATCATAATGCAGAAAATGGACCATTGCACATCAGAAAAATCCCTTGAGGAAGCCCTTGAGGAGTACCTAGAAGCCCGTAGTGAACAGATGTGGGAGAACCCAGTCCTTGTATCCCATTGGGATGGAGAGGACGTACTGTTCGAGAGTGGTCCATCGGACTTTTTTCGCAGTACTAGGCTGCAGAAGATGATAACATGGGACATAGAGGAAGACATCTGTGGCCCTTGGGAAACCGATGCTAGTAAGATCGTCCGTGCTGTTGCAGATGATTTAATTAAGGACTCTCTGTACGAGATGTCAGGATTCGAAGTTTATAGTTAAAAAAATGAGTACACCACAAGAAGTAAACCTCGCCCTTTCAGGGCAGATCGACGCTGTGATGCAGAAATATTTCCCTGATGCCAAAAAGCGTGGGAATAACTACGAGATGGGAGATCTCGACGGGAACAAAGGTTCCTCCTGCGGAGTTTTCCGAGCGAAGGGAGGCGTGTATCTGGCAAAAGACTCAGCTACAGGCGAGTGTATACCTATACTGTCCCTGATAGCCAGGAAGCACCTGAACTGGAAGGAGGCGTTCGTGGAGGCTAGGCGTATCTGCGGTCTGCATGACCTGAAACCAGCAGTAGTGGTCGAGCGTCCTGCTGTGGTTAAAGACAGCAGCACTGCTCTAGGACCGATGCGCGGAACGGAGGCGATGAAATACCTATCGCAGGAGCGTGGCCTCTCCGAGGCTGTACTACAGAAGTACGGAATCCGATCACATAAGCGGTACAGTTCAGTGAACGAGGATTTCTGGGCTGCTAGGTTCTATGATGCTGATGGGAACTACGTGATGCTTAAAAGCACAGGCGTCCTTCGGAACAACGGAAAAAAGGACATCTGGAGCACTAAAGCGTGGCATACTCTATGGGGGTGGGACAACGTGCAGGACAACGATAGGAGCATATTGATCGCTGAGGGGGAGATAGACGCAATGTCCTGGGATCAGATGGATGTAGGGATGCCGTGTCTGTCTGTGCCTAGTGGAGTATCGAACCTAGGATGGATTGATAACGATTACGAAGCACTGTCCCGTTTCGAGAACATATACATCTCGATGGATAACGACGAAGCTGGGCAGAGGGCGGCAAAGGAGATAGCTAAACGCCTAGGTTTGCAGCGGTGTAGAACCGTGCAGTACCCAAGCGACGTGAACGATGCTAATGATTTACTGCGTAAACATCCTGCCGATGCTCCTGCTCTAGTAAAAGCTGCGGAGTCCAACGATCCTCCTACGTTACGTACAGCAGCAAGCCTAGGATCCGACGTTGCGGATGAAATACACCGATACGAGTCCGAAAAAGCACACAATCCTTTCATGTGGCCAGAGCTACCGTTTCGATTGCGTGAGGGTGAGTTGGTCACATTAGGTGGTTACGCAGGTCATGGAAAATCTCAGTTGATGTACCAGATGGTACTGCACGAAATGGTGGCTAATAATCGCAGGGGATGTGTTGCATCGTTTGAGATACCTAGTTCGTCGATGCTGATGCATATGCTATGGATGCAGAACGGTAAATGCCCAAATCCTGACAAGATCGAGGATGAGGTGCAGGTTCTTGCAGATAAACTTTGGTTTGTGGAGTCCGAGGAGGGTGTGGACAACTCTTGGGAGAGCATAAAAGATGATTTCCTGTACGCTAACCGAAGGTACGGGTGCGATATATTTGTGATCGACGCATTAATGCACCTCACTGCTAAAGACGATTGGAATGGTCAGGCTCGTATCGCGAAGCAAGCAGCGAAGTTCGCATTAGACAACAGGGTTACTGTGATCCTGATTGCGCACTGCGATGCTAAGAAAGCTACAACAGCTATGATGCCAGAAAACGAGCACATTCTGGGAGGTCAGGAAATCGTTGCCTCATCTCACACCGTTGTGATCGTCTGGCGGAACGTAGACAAGGAGAAGCGGATAGAGGCTGGAGAACAGGTAGATGGACCTGACGGTAAGTTCTACGTGTCCAAGCAGCGGAACTCTGGTGTCCTCGTTTATAGGGATCTTTGGTATCAAAAGAGCCGAAGGATGTTTCACACTGATATTCAAAATCTAGAAAAATTAGAAAAAAATGAAGAAATGTCAGATTGGGACTTGACAGACTCTGATTTTGATGCCTTTTAGTACGTATGGATACCATAAAATCATTCGAACGATTCTCAGATCCTTGGGAATCAAAGTACGGGACGATGTACCCGTTCGCAGTGACCCTGGAAGGGTCACCTGATACCGTTTTTGCTAACGGTACTTCCGAGTCCCCTTGGTGGGCAAATGTAGGATCTATCGTAGAAACTGTAGATAAAGGAGAAACCAAGACGGGTAAGCGTAAGGTTAGTTTTGGAAAGCCAGAGGGTGTACAGCAGCCGACTCGCTCTACACCAGCTACACCAGCACAGGCCAAGGGAGCTGCTAGGGATCAAGCGATCTCACTAGCTATGATCTTTAAGATCGCTTCTGAACGCGGTGGTACTCCAGCTGAGTCACTGGACTTAGCCAGAGAACTCTGGGACTCATTTCAGGAGTTCATCGAATCTCCTACATCTGATAAAATTTCCTCTTCGGAAGAAGAGGCGTTCTGACGGTTACAATGCACAGCAAGGGGGTCTAGGTTTTTCATGTTTTCCTAGGCCCCCTTTTTTTATGAACAGAAAAAGAATTGAAAGTGACTTTTTGCCCACCGTGTACTTGTGTCAAGTAGGCGGTTCTTTTAGTTCGTACAGTAAATGGGTTCATTCTGAAGGTGCAGACATTGACATCGAGTTCGGAGACGAGCGAGGAGCTTGTTGGAGAAATGGATCGTACATTTTAATTTACGTTCAAGAGAACTGCAAAGCCGTTATTTCTCACGAAATTTTTCACGCAGTGAACTACACTCAAGAACACACTAGTTGTCCTGACGAAGAGTTCGGGGCGATGTGTACAGAATTCTTAGCCTCCAACTTATTATGAATAGATTGCTGATAATCGGAGACCTCCATGAACCTTTTTGTTTAGACAAATATTTTGCGTTCTGCAAAAAGCTGTACAAAAAAAAGAACTGCAACAGGGTTCTATTCATTGGAGACATTATTGACTCTCACTATTCTTCATTCCATGAGCAAGATCCAGATGGGATGTCTGCTGGAGATGAGCTAGACCTGTCTATTAAGAAGGTTAAGCGCTGGTACAGAGCATTCCCAAAGGCTGATGTAGTAATAGGGAACCATGATAGGATCGTATCCCGTAAGGCGTTTAGTGCAGGGGTAAGCAAGCGATGGATTCGCAGTTGCCCAGAGGTTCTAGGTACACCTAATTGGAAATTTCACGAAAGTATCCACATAGATGGAGTTAAATACTGCCACGGAGAAGGCAAGAAAGGCATCCAAAGGGCTAAGGCCGATATGGTTAATAACGTGCAGGGGCATTATCACACGGAGTGCTACGTGCAATGGGCGGTTGGTGACTCCTTTCGTGTTTTCGGTATGCAATCTGGATGCGGGATTGACCACGCAAGTTACGCAATGGCGTACGGAAAGCATGGCCCTAAGCCAGCAATAGCGTGTGGGTTTGTGGAGAACGGAGGTCGAAATGATCTTGATGAGGTTAGCGTTTACCCGATGGCATTATGAATGAGTTCGAGTACCTTAAAATAATGGTGCAGCCTAAAAGCACCTGCCAAAAAAAAGCTGTTGCTGCTGGCTGCTACGTTGGAGAGCAGTTCTTAACAGCCGCTAATTATTGTGAAAATACTGGTCAAGTCTGTGAACGACTAGACCAGCGAACAGGAACTAGCACGGAGCTTTGCAATTCCACTCATGCTGAGATCACATTACTGGACAAGCTCAAAGAAATAGATCTTTGCATGATCCCAAGCATTGTTTGGGTTTATGGTCACAGATACGTTTGTTCTGAATGTGCAGACGATTTGTATCAGTTCGGAATTAGAGAAATTAGAATTAGGGAACATTGATATGGTGTATAAAACATTACAAAAGCGTGGGAAAACGTACGGTAGGTTCGCTGACAACGCCGAGATAGCTCAACGGCTGAAGCGTGTTGTTCGCGATGGGGTAAAGTACTCCGAACTTCCGTTTGATGTATGCGAGGCTTTCGACATGATACTCAGCAAAATCTCTAGAGCGGTTACTGCGGATTATAAGCACCTCGATACATATGAGGACATTCAGGGGTACGCCAAGCTGGTTCAGGATAGGCTTAAAAAAGATTCTGATATGAAGTAAAAAAAGCTTGCATTCCAGAACTGCAAAAGCATCTTTAGTTTTATGTCTAAAGATCTAAAAGTAGAAAATATATCCGACGAACAAGTTAAGGATCACATGATCCAAGACCAGTTCAATAATCAGTCAGTTCTTGATATTCTTCAAGGGATGACTTCTAGCGCTCTTGTGAAGTTCGGTCACGATCTTGCTAAGAGAAACGTAGAGCGAGCCTGGGAGAACCTCACTGGGGCCGATATAGAAGAAATTAAGCAAGAGATTGTGAAACGTGTAGCTAAGTAGATATGCACTTCTATGAAAAAAACAGCGATGGGAATGTATCTCTAGTTGATTCCGTAAACAGTATTCCGAAAGCTAAGAAGCACGGGGGTGTATCTCCCTCAGTCACTGGCATTCTCTCTATCATGCCAAAGGGACTGTCGGGGTTCGACATGAACATCTGGAGAGAGAACAAGCTTATTGAGTTCACTAAGAAGTACCCAGACGATCCACCAGCGAAGCTCAAGGAGCGTCTATGGGGGTACAGGACAGACGAAGACGGGACTGAGATCACGTCATCAGAGTTCGGCACAAAGGCCCACGCGGGTCTAGAGGAGGCTCTAAAGCAGTACCAAGACGGATCTACTTACTACGGCCCGTACGAGAAGTACGCATCTAAGTTCATAGAGCACATCTCTAGTACTTGTTCCGCTCCAGTACATATGGAGCTATCAGTTCTAGATGATGAGCTTAACGTCGCTGGGATGCTTGATCTTATTTGCATGAACGATAAGGGGAAGTACGAGCTGTACGACTTCAAGTTCAGGAACGATAAGAACAAGAGCTACGACACTGACTGTTGCCAATTAGCTATTGAAGCTCAGATTATCTCCAAGCAGTGGGAACTTGATTACATTCCAGACGTGTTCAGCGTTGTGTTCGACTGCGAGTCAGCGGACATGAAAGTAAAGAAGTGGCCGAAATCTAAGGTGGAATGGGGCATTACTGCCTTCGAGAAGCTGAACGATAACTACCAGTTCTTTTCTGGNCTGAACTATGGCGAANAAGCTTAAACATAAAGAGATTAAGCNTTACAGAGAAGCAGCCCTTAANAAACAGAAGGGCATAGACCCTATATCTGGGTTGCCTATAACGGACCCCGTTTTAGATCACGATCATAAGACGGGGCACGTTAGGCAAGTACTCCAACGAGAGGTCAACGCTTTTGAGGGGAAGGTCATAAACGCTTTCAACAGGTACTTTAAACACCTAGGAGTTTCCAGGAAATACGCAGTAATTAAATTGGTTGAGTACTGGGGCCAGGATTATTCTGAGAACCCAATTCACCCCAAGCACCTAACGGACAAGGATAAGCTTCTAAGGAAGTACAAGAGGCTCCTGAAGCGCTCAAAGAGGGAGAGCACTAAGGAGAAGTACCGTAAACTTATTCTGGGCCTAAAATAGCTTCAGGACTTTTACTTCTTTCATCTGCTGATATAGTGCTCGAATAGATTGCAAGATCGTTTCGTAAGCTAGCAGCAGTTGGATCGTTTTGAGAAAATAATATTTTAATAGCGGAATCGGTAGCTAACGTTCTTGACATTACTTTTCCTACAAGTATCTGATCAATAAGGTAATCGGGGTTCATTTCCAAAACCGATCTATTTAAATGTTTCTCAGCCCCTTCTCCAATAGATTGAAGATGAATTCCTAATATTTTTGCTGATTTTTGTGGATCAGATCCTAATCCAGAAAGCCATCTATAGTAAAACCGAACTTTTCCTCCATCTGCCGTTAAAGCCAAATTGCTGTTCCCTAATTCTGTTGCTTTTTTGCTAAGCTTAGCATCTACTTGGGGTATCCTAGATACTACATCAGCGTACTTTTTTATATTAGATAATTTTTTAGCTCCGAACAGAGTTTTGTATTTATCGTCGTTTGTTTTAAGGAGTTCTATTACTTTTTTGCCATCGAAAAGGTATCCTGATTTTTGATTATTAGCGAATAATTCTTCGATAACTCTTGCCTTAAAAGCATCTCGTTGAAGATCTGAGCTAAATTTTGACAAGAATTCTTCAATAGCAGGACCGCTCACTTTTTGATTTGTTACGAACTCTGCCAACTTTCCTTGGTTTTTAAGAAGGGTTATCTGGTCGGTGGAATTAAATAAAAATTCTCCTAGATCCTTCTGTTTTTGTATTTTTTCTTTTGAAATAACTTTAAGTTGATCGTAAAGCAATTCAGACTCTTTTTTGCTTAATTTAGAAGCGTTGTCTAAAATATAGCGTCCCACGTCAGGCCCGATACTTCCTCCAAGATTATGTAACTCAGTCAGAAGTCCAAACATACCTTCGTACTGATTTCCAAATAACTTTTTTTGGAGAAGACGGTCTGCTTCAGTAGGTTTATAAATTCTACCTGAAGGCTTTCCGTTAAATGCACCATTTTTAAACAAGTAAGCACCCCTTAAAGACTTAATGTATTGTAGTTTTCCAGCCTCATCTTTTGCCTCATCAAATAACTTAATCGCTAAATCAAACTTTTCTACAGCAGCTCCTGAGTCATTTTTTAGTACGTTGTCTACTCCTGCTAAGCCTTCATGTGGTTTTACTCCCCGTCTTCCGCTTATATCGGTAAATTTATCAAAAGCTGGTCCCAGTATTCTCTCCCTCATTGGGTCCACTGACTTATTGTAGTAGGAATCCGCTTCTGTAAGGAGTTTTTTACCCTGAGAATCCAATGAGTTTAATCGTTCTTGTTTTAGTGCTTTATAAAAGTTCGTTGCTTCTAATTGCTTTCCTTCTTTAAAATTAATCTCTTTCCTAAGTCTATATAGTTTATTAAGGGAATCAAAATTCATATTCGCTGAAGAGAAGTTGGATGATTTTTTTAAGTCTTCGTAAGCAGTTTTACCAACTATTTCTAATGTAGGTGTACGCTTGATCTCTGTAGCGTAAAGCTCTGCAAACTGATTCATTTCTTCTAGGCTAAGTTTTTTCTCCATCCTGCTAAAGAAATCCTGAGCTTTAATAGGTTTCTTTGGAGGGTTGTTCCTAAAAGACGTTCTTACTGCTTGGTAGTTTTTGTCAGATATTTCAGATATTCTATCTTTTAGTCCTATTAAGGATTCGTTAAAAGGGTTGGATGTAGTCAATAAATCATCTTGTGAAAAACTGTATTCCCCATTGCTGGCTTTTAAATTTTGAATTTCTTGAACGTCTCTTTTAATAGCGTCACCTAAAGCGGTAGCAGCATTTAGGTCTACAGCACTTATTTCTGCGTCTAGGTATCTTGCTAATTGGACTTGATCTATAGCAAGTTCTTCAAGTTCTTTGTCAAAAATTTCTTTATTTTTAATAAGATACTCTGGATCAGATATGTGTTTCTGAAAATCCTGTAATCTTTTCATCATACCTGTAAGAAACAGTTGTCCAGAATCAGTGCTTTGCACAATGTTCATTGTTGCATCGCCAAAAGGAATATCTGGAAGCCTTAGATCTATGCCTTTTTTTGATGCTACTTTTTGTAAGTCAGACATTACCTTAGCTGTTCGTATAGAAAGTTGGTTTGGCGTAACATAGTCTACTGTGCCAGATTTTAATAAAAGCCTACCCCCCAAATTTCCCACAGCATTGCCTGCTAATCCAAGAGCAAAGGTCTTTGCACCTCTTTTGAGTGAACCATCGTACAGATTTACAGTACCTTGTTCTGCTTTTTCAAGAGCAGGATTCAGAGCGAACTCTCTGAAGTATTTATTAGCCGATTCTTGAACAATCGTCTCCACAGCGGGACCAGCAACAAATGCCACGGGCAGGGCTGACGGGCCCACGGTAGCTACCAATCCAACTTCTGCTGTTATTCCTGCAACCTCTGGTGCATAATCTATAAGCTCCGTAAAGTCCGCAATGCTTAACCCCTTTTCGTCTATTGGATTAAGAGTGCCATCTGGGTTAAAAACAAATAGTTGATTAACCCCATTTATATCTATTTTCTTAAGCTCACCACCACTTGCTATCTCTAGATATTTTTCCTTCTCCTCCTCAACAGCAGAAAGGTTTGCCCAAGTTCTTGTAGCCGCAGGTAGACCTTTACTAAGATCTACATTTTCTTCTGGTATTCCCAAGGACGCAGCTATTAAAACTTCCTTTGGTATCTGCTTTCCAGCGTAATCTCCAGTTTCAGGTCTTCCTCGACCAATTAGTTCCCTAGCTTTTTCTACTCGCTCAATGTTATACAGGGGAGTTGAGCTAGTGTATCCAAGGCCAGTCGGAATTGCTCCGTAACTCGTTGTTTTAGTATCGTACTGTTCTAGTACCTTGTTTGCTGCCCTAGATCGAATTTCTTTTGTTAAATTATCTTGTTGTTCGGGACTTAAACTCTGGAATATTTTTTTGAACTCTTGGGGAGAGTGATTAAAGTCAAGTTCTATTCCAAACTCTGGAAACATTATGGGAGTCGTGCTCATTACTTTAATTTTGTTCTAGCGAACCTTGTTCGCTATTTAACAACGATTTTAAGTTTATCTCCTTCTTTAACTATCGATACATTGTCATTTAGAGCACCTACCTGCACAGAATTGGGACCATCTTCTGGTATAGGTGTCCCCATGGGCCCTGAACCTTTATCAGACAAAGCGGAAGGATCACCATCAGGATTGCTAGTAAAACTTTGTTTAAAACTTTGAACATCAAAAGGTTTAAAGGTTTTTAAGTCAAATAATTCAAAACTAGGAGTTTGTCTTAATTGCTCTAACATTTCGTTCCTTGCTTTTCCTTGACTGTACCCCAAGGATCTTTTTAAACCGTATTCCCTTGAAGCATTGTCAAACCTTCTTGCTGCTGCTTCAGGAAGTTCTGTCATTATTCTTTCAAGACTTCCCTGTATTACTGTGAAATCAGCCAAAGAACCTGATTCGGTAAGTAACGATCCGTAGAAGTTTTTAAGCAATGTTAGCTCTGGCCCCGTCAACTGCCCATATCCAGAAGATCCGTCAGCAGAATTTGCTCTAGTACCTTGAAGAACAGAGTTAGCTATTCTTCCCGCTAAAGCTGATAGTTTTTGCTGGAAAGCTGATGCTCCCGTTCCCTTTAAAAGGGACGCGAAATAAGCATAGCCTTGAGCTATAATCTCAGGAGAAGTTCCTGTTAATTGACTAATCCTTTGTTTAAGCTCACTTGCGTCAACATCTTTCGTCGTCTGTTTAATAAGATCTATTTCTTTTTTACTCTTTGCATCATTACCTATAATTTCTTTTAGATCCACGTAAACATCTTTAGCTGTATTAACTATGCTTTCTTGTGTTATGAATTGATTGACAGTGTTAGACAATCCGTTTTGAACGCTTGCTATAGCGTCCTCGGTTTCGCCTTGCATTTTGCCTGCCTCCATAATATTCGTGTAAGCTTTTGATGCAGCACCAGTTGGGTTAAAATTAGTAATACCGAACTCGCTGGCAATTACGGGAACTGCGGCTCTTAGTTCTTCTGCGGAAACGGTCCTTCCCCTTACCCCAAACCTGTCTTCTAATTTTTGAGTCACAAGATTGGTATTTCGCTCCACAAGCTGCTTGTTTTGTACATTTAGCTGTTCCAAAACCCTAGCTTGTGCTTGAGTCTGCAATGAAGAGGCTTGCATATATTTTCCTAATTCTGGTAAAGCATTTTTTCCGTGTGCTTTATAAAAATTTTTAGGATCAACATTTCTTAATGCAGGATTTCTCTTAGCCAAATCTTCTAAGAATGGAGTTATTGCAGCAATGCCTCTTTTTTCTTCTTTTTTCTGAAGCTCCTTCTTTTCTTTGTCAGCAGCGAATTGCATGACGGTTCCAGCGAAATTTTGGAACGCCTGATCTTTCATCTGGCGAGCTTTAAGCAAATTTGTAATATCAGGAGTCATGTCCTGAACTGATAGTTGTCCGATTCTCATAACTATAAATCTCTAATTAGTTCAAATAAATCTTTATCAAATCGGGAATTGGAGTTCGATCCCACGTTTGAAAAATTGTTGTTAGAACGTGCCGTGTTTATTCCTAAATTCTTAAGAGTTCCCTGTATTAAGTTTGTAGCAGGATCTACTAAAAGAGGATCTACTATATTGCTTTTAAATCCAAAAAGGTCTTGCCCGTAAGCTTGAGTAAGAGCATTAAAACCCTGAACAAACCTGTTTGAATCCCCAGCTTCCCTTTGTGCTTCAAGAAGATCTTGGTTGAACTGGTTTTGTTGCTGCGCGGTGTCGAACTTCATTTTGTCCGCAAAAGAAGGCAAAGCACCTTCCATTGTTGAAGCTATACCTCCACCAAATTGAATACCTGGAGCAATGTTTGATGCGTTAATACCAGCGGTAATGAACGGTTGTCTGCGGTTGTACATCATCTGGTTCATGTCAATAGCGGATTGTGCTACCGCAGGATCAAACTGCCTTCCACCAGCAACCTGACTACCCATCAAAGAATCCATAACCCTTCTTTCTTCAGAAGGATCTAGGACAACACCAGCTTGAGTAATTTCTTGAATGGTTGGAACAGAGCCATCGTTGATGCCCACTGATCTCCCTAGTGACATTAGCTGTTCGTCTGTGTACTGCCGTGCTGCACCAAATAATGCAGAACCAACTCCCTCAACAAAAAGTCCGAGGTTTTCTGCGTATATCGATGCTGCCTCTGATCCCTGTTCTCTAAGAATGTTGTAGTACTCTTCAAGTCTACCACCCATTCCCGAAGACCCTTGCCCAGATCCTGATGGGTTCGTGTTGCTTTCGTTGTCCATTTCGTTATTTGTTTGATTTGATTCAGAAGTGTCGTTCGAAGATACCTCTGAAGATCCGTCCGTTACTGAATTATTAGCTCCAGCTTGATTTACGAAGTTAGATGATTCATCAAATGATGATGTACCTGACTCGTTTACCACATATGATCCAAAATCTGTAATTTCAGAAGGATCTTCTGAGCCTTGGAGGTTACTTGAACCTTCTTGGGCTTGGTTCGGGGTACTTTGATCGGTAGTACTTTGATTAGGTGAGTTCCTGAAGTTAAAAATTTTGCCAAGTGCGTCTTTCCCTGTATCCCCAAAGGCCTTAACAACATTTTGAACAAACGGTGTTAAAGTCTTATCTAATGCATCCGCTGTAATCTTTGAAAGAATAAAACCAGGAAGCAGTCCAAGGTTCTTTACTCCCGATTGAAGAATAAGTCCGTTTAAAATATTAGCTGGCATTTTAGACAACGCCTCGCGTATATTCTTAAAAAGACCTTGTTTTTCTTCTTCTGTCTCTGGGGCTTCGAACTTAGAGATGTCGAATGTGTCCTTGGAATCCTCGAAGTCAAAAGGACTAATAGTCGATGGTGGAACTGCCGAATAGTCCTCAATAGTCGAATTTCCCATCGGAATCGCAAAGGGGTCTATACCCAGTTCAGTATCTATGAAGTCATTATCGTATAATGCACCAAACCCGTACAGGTCTTCAATACCCGCATATTTGTCGTTTCCTCCCTCTATAGTCATTCTTGGGAGACTGTTTCCTCCCTCTATAGTCATCCCTGGGAGACGTATTGCTGAACCTACGGGCAATGAACTTGAATTATTTGTTGCCATTATGTTATCCTTCTAATGTTTGCACTCTAGTTTCTAAATCTTCCTCTTCTTCTGTCTATGATGTTGGCTCTGGAATTAGTGGCTCGACAATAACCTTACCGTTTTCGTCAGTCCAATCAGTGTCATGCATATGTTGGTCTTGACGCTCACCAACAACCATCCAGCTAATAGAATCTGTGCAAGTGTTGTCCTGTGCTTCAATAGTAAGGATGTTC
>JGI24004J15324_10000401_pt1 | contig 17559 bp, 21 predicted proteins | sample LinPmetageLP32_FD_15324 | JGI IMG/M metagenome (IMG submission 15324)
AAGTTTTATTATAATGTGATCATGCCAATCCCAACTACTCGGTTGGTGATCACTATAATACAACTTTTTTGGAAGATTTTCAAGCATTCTTTTCAGGTTGTCTGTGCCTGTAGCATAATAACCACCGCCCAGTGCGACCAAAGATGCTTTTGGCTTTATCTTGCTTTTTATTAGTGCTCTTGGTATCCTGTTTCTAACAAATATTATTTTGGTATTATCGCTTATAAGTTTGAACTGTTTACTCATTTGGTGTAGCTCGAATAAATTTTGAAAAAACTCCTGTGATGTATCGTTGTTGATCAAGGTGGTCCTTTCGCGTGCCATTCCATCCTTGTAATCTTTTGAATACATTGGTTCCTTTACATCGAATCCCCAAGAGCAATCATTCAATATGTCAATACCAAACGCCTTGAATGCATTTAGCCATTCCCAAAAGTCTTTCACATCGTCCTGCATGTGTATGTCACCACTCACAGGCATCATTAGTGGAAAACAATTCAATTCTAATAGTCCTTTGACAACTTGCTTTTTTGAAAAAGATTTTGAGTCAATCCATAATTTATGGTATTCATTATGTGCAATCTTGTGACCTATAGTTGTATTGGCCGGTACGCTGATGCCATCTGTACGTATGTTAAAATTTTTCAACGAGTCTACTTGCTCTAATGCTGTCTTGCCTTTCATGTTGGCATCCCAATACTCCTGCAGAGACTCGGGGGAGTTGTTCAACACAATCTCTCCACCCACTAATGCCGCAGTTGGTTTTCGATGTCCTATTATACCTTTCTTTATTTCTTCATAATCGTTAAGTAGACTGTCGTCGGTAAATTTGAAATCATACCTCACAGCTATTAGCGTAAGGTAGTAGGCAGTTACATCACTGTGCTGGAAGGTCCATCTCTTTTTCTCACCATCGTACAGTGCATACATACCAGGTAGGTCACGTTTGTCTTTCATGCAACGTATCAGTTGTATAACTTTTTTGTTGTAAGGAAATCTCATTTCAATCCTGTCAACATTGTCATCATCCGTGTACTTCTCTATTACTTTGTCAAAACTTATCACACGAAAATCGTCATCGTACTGTGGTTTATCTAACAACTCTTTGATGTCCATTCCGTGTGCTTGGAACTTTGTCAGGTATCTCTTCAAGATCACTAGTGCTAATCTGGCCTGCTTTTCAGTCCATGCGTACTGCGACTCTGCCAGTGATCTCACTGTTTCGTAATCCTTGGGGTGTGGTTTGATACGGCTCATTTGTGTCGCTTGGGGGTCTGACCAAAAATAATCATTATATGCTAGTATTTTGAGTGCTTCGTTAATTGTTTTTGGCATATCTGTGTGCATTTTAGATCCTGGTAATTTAGATAATTATTAGTATATTATAGCATACTTGGTAATATAGTCAACCATGAAAAAAACTAGTAAAAAGACTGTTACAGTCAGGAAACAATTAAAGATAAAATTGGAAAATACTCTGACTAGACGTAAAAATGCTAGGAACTTTAGACCCACACATTCATTGATGGTAACTTGGTTCAAACATCTCAACAAAGGATTATTTGGTAATAAATTACCCGCAGTGCCGTTGTACCTAGTGCGGATGACCGACGATTGGGGGAGATGTTGGGCACACTGGGATAATAGGAAATGTAGGAAAGGAACATACGATCAAAGTGTAATACCTTATGATAAAACAGATGTTACTTTTGCCATAGAGCTACACAGCAAGTATCCAACCTTCAGGGACTTCATTGAAACGCTGGCACACGAGATGGTGCACCTATACCAGATGACAATTTTGAAGGATCCTTATTCGAATCACAACGCTAACTTCTTTGCCTTTAGAAACAAATTTAAAAGTGCTGGGCTGACTCTATCAAGAACCGGTTAGAACAGTATCCTCAAACTCTTTGTAACTTATAACCTTGCTGTTGCCTAAGTCGGTTCCTGTCTGTAGGTAGTTTAAGTAATCGGGTGGGTTGTCATGCACCACGGTATAGTTTACATAAGGCCTCATTTTTAACATGTGCCGGAACTGTTTCAACCATCCATCGAAAATTGTATCAGCATGTCTTTCACCGTAGCATTCTGTGTCTTGGTAGATGTTGTTCAACTGGTCTTTTCCGTACTCTCTAAAATCATATCCTATTAGGTAGATGTTCTTGTGGCCATGCACTCCTGCTGTCCAGAACGCTTGGTTCCCTGAGATCCAGTGTGGGTTGTTTGGAATAAGATGTATCATGCCTTTTGCATGTCTCCTGTTGACTTCCAAGGACGGAGCATAGTGTATGGTCTTTCGACCCACATTGTCTAAACACATCTGTGCTGTCATTTTGGCATCAACACTAAAAATAAAGTCAGGCCAAAAATCTCGATATAAAGCATTACAACCATATGTCTGTCCTGTCACTGTTAGTCTGGTCAAATCAAATCCGTCCCGAGAAGGTCCGTTACCTATGCAGTATGCATTTCCTTTTGGCACTGCTTTTACTTTGTCTTCATAAAATTCTTTTTCGTATACACGTTGTCCCCCACGTATCACAGTGTTTACAATTACTTCCTCTCCTTCGTACTTTTGCCATTCTATTTCTTCTATTTCGTTCCTTCTTGCCATTATAGATATTTCTCCTCTAGCCTTTTCTTAATACGTCTCCATGGCAGTCCTTGTTCTATCTCTTCAGTCCACCATTCTGTGTATGCTAGTTGGTTGGCCCATTTTTCTCTATCGGGCATATTGGGATTGTTTATATTTTCAAATGATGTGTTACCAATTTCATAACTTAGGCTTGCCTCTGACACATACACTGGTATTCCATGCATGGCCGCGGTGATGGCAGGATTGCTGGAATAACTCACAAGTGCCCATGCTGAATTTAGTCTCTCTGCTAGGTCTGTGTCGTCGTACGTGTTCCTATCTCTTTTAGGTCCTACTATCTTTACATCCTTGTATTTTGTGGTATCTATTTCAACGTGGTTCCTTGGGTGTGGTCTTACTACTATTGGACGCTCTGTATATTTTCTTATCTCTGTGATCTTCTCATCAAACCATTTTGACATTGGAGGATTATTTCTCCATTGGTGACTGTTTGTGTGTTGTCCGCATATGATAATGTCATTGCCTGTCTGCTTCCATGGTTTAAGTGTTGTGTCGAATTTTTTCCAACGTTCGCCATCTACAGTTTGATTGGCAAAATCTGCTTCTCTGTTGACCCCGTTTATTCCAATTTTCCATGTTTTGTTTCTTTTGATTCCGCCTACCTCTATGACTATTACAGGCTTGTTTGCCTTCCTATATCTGTCCCATATGTCTTTGTATTTCCTCATTCGGCCTTGCCACAACACACTCCATATTACTGCCACGTCTGCGTCAGGTGCCTGTTTGTTTTCCCAAACCTGTTCTCCAGATGCACGTAAGGATTTGATAAATTTATCGAATATGTCTTTGGAATTTAAAGGACCGTGTTCAGGCCATATCTCTATTTTCATTAGTTGCCCTGTTCTCCTTTTGCAACTTTACTGACTATGTCTTCTGCTTGTTTGGGATCAAATTTTACACCACCAAACGGGTCATAGTTTTCTACATTCTTCCAGTATTCCTCTTTACGTTCGCCACGCAGGTCGCTCTTGCTACTTTTTCCTAGCACCTTCCTTTTGCCCTTCATGTGATCTACGTAACCACCCAGCACACTGTTTATGAAAACATGATGCCCTTTTGCTCCTGCACCCTTGCCTATGTCCGCACCATCATTAGGTGCTATCCTTTTAACGCACTGCCAAAATACGTAACTGTCGTGCCATTCTAGTTCTTTGAATATTGTGTCATTGACATAAAGGTCAGTCCAGTACTTCATGAAGCTGGTCACCTTTGGATGCCTCTTGTTGTAGCAAACCCACCCACACTCCGGATACTTTTCTCCCCTGCCCAGGAAGTTTACCAGTTTATCACTGGGTAGTAAGCCTGTTACAAATTCGGTGGTTATCTTCCTAAATGTGTATGTGTCTGCGTCTAGCCATAGGATGTAGTCTGCGTCTATTGTCTTAATCGCGTGATCAACTGCAAACGTTTTGTGGGCAAATCTTACTGCGTCCCACAAGTAAGATCCCTTGCCTTTGTCACTCTTGCCTGCTGTTGGATCTCTCCTTACACCTCCTGGTATTTCCTTTGTTTCTCCGTTGGCTACTGGGTCATCCTTGTGTCGTTGTTTGAATCTGACTAGTTGTGGATTGGCCTCTTCTATGTTGATGTATTTCACTTTGGCATGATCAAAATCTGGCTTTGGACCTTCATGATATGCATAGAGCATCACGTCATCGGGCCAAAATTGCACATGGCTTTCGATCATCCTCTTTGCGTATGTTGTCCACCTGTTTGGTGGGAAAGTTGTGAGTACTGCTAGTCTTGTCATAATCAATATTTAATTTTGCAACATATATGTACCAACACGTCTGCCTACGTGATGTGCAATTATTTGCGGGAACGTTTCTATCATCTCTGCATGGCTCCAGTCGTCCTTGATGTGTTCTTCGTATGGATTACCGTGAACCGGTTCCTGTGGGTAGTGTATGATAGGAATGCTGATGAACAAGTAGGTAGATACGCCCAATATTTGTTTTACCACTTGTACGGCATCTTCCTTAGTCATGTGTTCTAACACATCACCCGCCACTGCAACATCAAAAGGACCTATGGTGTTGTAGTCTAACTTTCTCACATCCTGATTTAGTATTATGTCATATTTGGATCTTAGATCAAATTTATCAATGTACGGTTCCCACACTTCTACGCCTGTCCATTTGTGTTCACACAATGGGCCAGCGTCAATTATCCAATTCTGTTCTAGTGTTTGGTATTTGTCAGCACCTTTTACAAATTTGTATTTGTGTTTCAGATGATACAAATATGTACCTTCGCCAACACCGATGTCTAGTGCGGCTTTGTGTGTAAGTTTACCTTGAACTTTCAATTGTTCAACCCATTCCACAATGGATGCTTTCCCGGCTTTTTTACTATGTGGCATAATACACCACTATTTATAAACCCAACTTTGACTTGAATCTTTTATAGACTGTGCCGTCTTTTATCTCTTTGATGCTCCAAAGTTTGTATCCAAGGTCATGGACCCATTGAGTCCTGTCTGGTGTCTTTGGTGCTTCTATGTCGTTGAGGTCTTTGTTGCAGACGTCCCAACACAGTGCCAGATCTGATGTACAGAAAGTTGGTATACCCCTAATACAACTGTCAACGCTGGCAGTAGAGTTGTGTGTCACCACAGCGTGTGCATTTGCTATGGCGTCCTGGAAATTGAATCTATAATATTTTTTCTCGTCACCCTTGAAATATTTTTGAGTGTATTGGATTTCAACATCATCGGGCAGTTCATTCTCACGTTCTACTATGTTGGAAACATTATTAGGATGAGGACGCACTATGAACTTTCGGTCAGTTGCGGGTCTTAGTTTTTCATATACCCCGTTGAACCAATCTATGGGATCCAGCTCGTTCATGCTCCAGTTGTCCTTTGGTTGCATCACGAATATGATCGGATCATCTTGGTTAGATTTTCTCCATGGTTCGTATTTGACATTGAATTTTTTGACCAGCATCTCCCATCGGTCGCCGGGACTGTTGTCTGACAAGAAGTCGCCGTCGTTCATCGGTGTGTACAACGACACTCTAAAATGATGATCAGAGGATGTGGACACATTGCCAAAACTAGATAAAAGTCCGCCGTCAAATGTAATCAATGGTATTTTTTTAGCTCTGCAGTTGTTGGCCAGTTCTCTGCGTCTGCCTTTTGTGTGGTGCATCTGTTTGTCACCACCATATCCAAACATAGCGGCCATCGGCGCGGTTGGAGTCATTTCACCCTCAACAGTTGGGCCTGCTCTATTTTCGTTTACTATGATTGGCTGATCGCCCGCGGACTCTATGCCTTTTTTTAGATGATAAAGCAGTTCATAACTATTGCCACGTTTACGATCTTTCACCGTCCTACGGAATATTTCAACTTTCATCGATGTCTTTCCTGCAGAAGATTAGTTCCATCATTTTTTTGTCTCTTTTTCTGTTTATGTAGATATTATACTGTGTTCGGTGCAGATTGTAAAGCTCTCTGACTTTAGCAAATGATTCATCGATTGTCATGCCTATTCCCAGCTCTATTTCTGAGACCCAATACTTGACATCTAAGTTTGCGATCTCTTTACCAACTTCGTACCACAGTCCTTCTACGTCTGTTTTCAGTATGTCGATGCTGTCCCATTCAAATTCTTGCATTATTGTAGTGATATTTTTGCATTCAACTTCTACTGGTTTGATGCTGTTGCCTAAGTTTATCAAAGAAAAACTAGCAGGCGTGGGCAGTCTATTCCACATGTCCTTGTAATTTTTAGGTGGATAAAAGGTGAAAGTACCGTTCTTTGGTCCATACGCCACAGGATAAAATTTTAAGCAATTTCTAACTATTTTTTGACTGACTTTGTGACCCTTTATTATGCTGTCGAAATAGTGTCCACCTCCCCTACGTAGGATAGATTTTATGTGGAACACCGTTGCAGGCGTCGGGTCGAACATTCTTACGTCAAGTTTTTTATTGTCAACACAGATAAGTTTTTCAAAATTTGCATCTCCTCCTATACCAAAACTTAATACGTTTTTTGAATTTACTACATGATACTCCGGAACACAATAGTTTCTATACATTTTAAAGTCCTGTGTTTTGAAAAGTTCTGATTCAAATTTTCTTATTTTTTCAACAATCTTTATGTTCTCCGGTTTAAGTTTGTCACCCATTCAATATCCTCCACGCTGTGCCATCGATCATTTCTTTAAGACTGAAGTTGTTGTATGCGAGGCTTGAAAAAAGTGCAATCCTGTCACCATATAAGGGTGATTCGATTTTTGCAAAATTAGTCTCTGATATAGGTGCCGCCGCTGAATTATCTGCATCACATAGTACCGGGACGCCGTTTGAAAGACTGGCAACCATGGTGTTGGAGTTGTAGGTTACTGTTGCATAATATTCTTTCCAATTTATACTGCCCTTGTTTACTGTTGGCTTATCGACTTTTACAGTTGCACCTACATGGTCTATTTCTATTGTTGGATTGTATGGTTTTTCCCTAACATCTATGTGCCTGTCTGTATTGCCTTTCAATGTTTTTAACGTTGTCTGTAACCAATCTTCCACATTAAAGAAATTTGCTATTGCATTGGTTGGTGGTAGGACCAATATTTTTTCACCTTGTTTGTTCCATGGTTGGATGTCCTGCTTGAAATATTTTTCATACCTGTCAGTTGGTTTATCTTGTAAAATGTTTTGACAATGCTTGTTCTTTGTGATCCTCAACCAGTGTGGACTGTTATGTGCATTGGTGAAGTACCCATGATCCATGAAATAGAAATCTTTTTTTTGCTTTTCACACCACTTGTACACCTCGCCAGATCCTGCAAGTATTCCATACATGGTTAAACTTTCTTCTGGCAATTTGGTCATCTCTCTGAATTCATAGACTTTATTTGGACCTGGAGTGCCTCTGACGAAAGCATCAACATATCTTTGTGTGCGTGGTTTGGTTGTGTGTATACCTGCTATGTTCACTTCCTAAGTTCCTTTACAGCGAACATTGAACGCTTTGCCACTTTGTTGAACTCAGCAATGATATTAACACTTCTCCTGTGTTTCACAGCGTCTTTCCTTGCAGATACACTGTGTACTGTTTGGGTCGAGTTGTTACAAAACATTACCATTGTGTTGCGTTTGTANGGAACACACTTAACAATCTTTCCTGCCTTGTCACCAACCGTTCTGCCACCGTTTTTATTGACCTCTGTNACATTAGCCACAGCNTCGTGGATTTGAAATTCGCCACCGGAACTTTCATCATCTGCATATGGCATGTAAAGTAATCCTGCATAAATTTCCCTTGGATTATCAATGTGTGGTGTCCTTGAACTGAAGTTTACAGGTTTGTGCATTACTGCTTGACAGTCTGATCCTATTTTGTCTCCGCCCTTATCCCATCCACGGGCACTGATTGTTTCATGCACATCTTTGATATCCGGCATTAGGTCACCAAATATATTTTTAACTTCCTTGTAGAAATCGGCCGAAGTGTGGTACTCTGCAAACTGTTTCCAGATGTCCGACACAACTCCTTGCCGCAACATCTGATCAGACTTGAGTCTGTAACAGATGCCATTGTCAAACGGTTCAGTCTTTAACAGTTGTTCAGTTGGCCATTCTCTTTCTAGTTGGTCGTATATCTCCTCTGGTAAGGCATCCTCTATAACTAAATGCGGGTACGGATCTTCGATAAGCGTTGGTGTTTTCTGTAGTACTGATAGGTTCATTCTAGGTGCTCCATTATTTCAGGAATGTTTATTTTAAAATTTATCATATCACTAAATCTTTTGACGCCATCTGGTTTTGCCCCTTGCTGTCTGGGGATTTGCACTACTTCGGCCAAATATAGTTTGTGAGCTAAATTTAAATTGTGAGATAACAATGGATATACTTTCTTATGTATCATGTTCTTATCTTGTATCTCTATGACTTTTGTGCCTGGCTGACACCACAACAAGTTGACCAGTCCAGCACCGTGTGCCGCCAACACGTGAGATGCCTCGGCAAAAGTTTTAATCTGTTCCCTTATTGATAAGTTTTCTAACGCCACTGTCTCCCATCCTTTTAGTTTTAGTAACAACTCGTCTGAATTCAACATCTTTCTAGTTTTAGCACCAGGTCTTAACACAACTATTTTCCTGTGCGGCTTAACGCCTTTTATATTATGCAATCCTTTGAAGTGTCGTAACCATGGAGCAAGTGGTGGCACTGTTACACCGTCTCTCACATTACTCATGCTAGGCACTATGAGATGTTTGAAATGCCATGTGTCGCCTTTTGGCATTACAACTATCTTTACATCTGGGAAAAGTTCTTTACACACCTTTTCAAAGTAAGGACTGTGATTGGCCATAACAAAACAGTAACGACTAAAGTTTGTTGCCCATCTTTTCTCTAGCAATCTGAACTTGGAGATAACGTCAATCCATATGTGCCATGGATTGCCTTTGCTGTCATCGTCTACAGGTAACCACACGTATGTGTCCTTTTCATGGAAAAATTCAGTCACCGGTGGCAGTGTTAAATCTACTGTTTCATCCCACTCGGTCCAAAGGTTGTGACTTTTGTGTGGCTTGTGCCTGCTCTTGTGCGTCAACTTCCACACATGATCTGTGATCAGTTTGTTCTCCCTTGTTAACAACAACGGGCAAGTATGCACTTTGCAATTATGGAACTCCGCTACAAATGTTGGTAAACTGGTAAATTTTGGATCGATATTATTATGATAGGGTACGGTATAGTTGTATTCTGGATCTACTATTTCCCATCTGTCGAGAAAATACTTCAGTGAATTTATGTTTTTTGCTAACATTTAATTAATAATTATGTTATAATACACTACTATGATATTATTTTCAAATGGATGCAGTTTCCTCACTAATCGTCCCAAGGACGGAGTGGACACATACACCACTAAAATATTAGCTGAAAAATACAATGAGCCATTGGTTAGCTTTGCAATGGGTGGCAGGGGTAACGACAGAATTAGTTTTACCACAAAGGTTTGGTTAGAAAGACAAAAACGTGACAAATATTTTGCTGTGATTGGTTGGTCAAGTCAAAATAGGAATGATTATGTAACAAACGATAGCCACAAAAAAGGCCGGATACCTCAAACTGATCTTACATGGAGGACTTGGAAAACTTTAGACAACATTAGTTTTGTAAGAAAGAATACAGGCTGGGATATAGAAAATAATGCCACAATGCGTTTCCTAGATACTGTGTTTGACCTGCAGAATTATTTCGAGATGAGACGTGTTCCATATGTTATGTACAACTCGCTTCCAAATGATTTTACTCAACCAGGCATAAGTGACTTCAAGGTCATTCGTGATGCGATCAACATGGATAGATTTTTCAGTCCAGGACTAAGTCAATACGAATTCATTATGGAAAAGGGTTTGATATCAAGTAAGGATGATCCACACCCTTCCACAGAAGGACATATCCAATGGGCAGACCAACTCAAGGATTTCATAGATGCTAACAATTTACGTACCTTTTAATAATACAAAAAGTAAGGCCTGGGAAGTGTTCAACGGTGTTGAGAAATCATGGCCTGACCAGATCTCCAAGTTAGACAATGCAATCGAAACAGATCCTGTGAGCAACAGCATGTTCTGGGGGTTCGTAAACAATAATCTAGAAATGGTCAAGAAGTTGGAGGCACGTAACCACAACTACTGGTTCACTGACACCCCTTACCTTGGCAGGTTCGACAACAACAATCTTAGACCTGATAATCATTATTGGCGTGTTTGCAAGAACGCCATACATGTCCCTTTCTTAAAAGGATGTAAGTCAGATAGATTTGAAAAGTTTGGCATCAACATTAAGGCACCTGCGTTTGCAGGCAAGTATGTATTGGTTTGCCCTAGCTCGGATGGCATAAATGCTTACTTGGATGAACCAAACTGGACCAACAATGTAATCGAAAAGATCAAAAGGTACACGGACAGGCCCATTAAAATTCGACACAAGCCCAGGGGCAGGGGTACGTCAGGACCTAGTGAGGCAAAGGTACCCCTGTCCGAGGATCTCAAAGAGGCGTGGTGTGTGGTTACCAGTTGTTCTATATCGGCTGTGGAGGCCATGTGTGAGGGTGTACCTGTGTTCTGCCATGATAAGAGTTTTGCAACGGATGTGGCCAACACGGAACTTGCTGACATCGAGAATCCGTACTACGGTGGTCCAGAGCCATGGCTTTACAGCCTCGCATATCAACAGTTCACACCCGAAGAGCTTGGCAATGGTCGTGCAGTGGAAATATTAATGGACAAAGGACTGCTATGAAAAAATTAACACACTTTGGTTGTTCTTTTGCTGTTGGCAACGCCGTGCCAACATATGTGCCAGGTATGGCATCCGGGGCATATATCCACAGTTCGGCATACAAAAGGAAGCTACAAAAAAAGTACAATATAAAGATTGCATCACCTACCAATTGTGGTAAAATACTAGCAGGTAGACTACAGTTAGATTATACAATGATCGCAGAAAACGGAGCAAGTAACGAAAGATTGTATAGGAAAATTTTACAAACTGATTTCAAAAGCTCGTTTGCTTTGATAGGATTTACGTCTTATAATAGACGTGAAGGACTTACCACAACGCGGGAGAATAGTCTTGCCCCGAGGGCCAGTCATTGGCACACATGGAAAATGCTAGGTCCTGGTGAGAATGCCGGGTACAAGGATTTAAAATTTGATCCGTGGGTGAACAAAAATAAAAAAAGGGAATATTATCCCGCGATAGAGGAAGAGGGGCAGATCAGAACTGCAATGCAAATACTGTACATGCAAAATTATTTCAAAGCAAACGGTATACCATACGTGATGTACAATGCCCTTTACAATGGATTTAATGATCCCTTAACCGATGAGTGTAAGAAATTATTAGGAATGGTAGATCAAACAAGATATTATAAACTGAAAGGTAGCTTCAATGAAACACAACACGGATGGTGTCTCAAAAACAGGATGGTGGTGTCCGATCTGGACGAACACCCAAACATAGAAGGTCAGACTGCGTGGGCTGATCAGTTGATGCCAATGGTTCAAAAAGCAATATGAAAATAGAAAAAGTCAATGGGTTCTGGGTGCCAAGCAATGACATCCATTTAGATGATTGGAAAGCAGGCAAGCCTTTCACACAAAATAAATGCCTTCTACAGTTCCAAAAGTATTGTAAGAAGCACAATGTTAAATTCAATCACATATTGGACATCGGCGCATGGGTTGGGACGTGGAGCATGGCGATGAACCAGTACTGTGGACGAGTGGTTGCCTTTGAACCGGAAAGTTTACATTATGAATGCCTGGTAAAAAATGTTAGCGAGGACATTGAAACACATCAGCTTGCCGTTGGTGCTGAAGAAAAAATGATATCTCTATCGCAGGATGACTTCACACAAAGTAAAAGAGTGCTAGGCGAAGGCACTATTCCTATGGTTACAATTGACAGCCTGCAACTAGACGACGTAGACATGATCAAGATTGATGTTGAAGGTTATGAAATGGAAGTGCTTAAAGGCGCGGCAAAAACTTTGGAGCACGTGCAGTATCTAATGATAGAACTAAACAACAACACGAAAAAATATGGTAGCAGTAATATTGATGTGGAGAAACACATAGGCTCACTTGGATTCAAAGCACTGATGGATAGTTGGCCCGACAAAGTTTTCTACCGTCCATAACTTAAATTAAATACTCCAAATGAAGATTTTTATCACAGGTGTAGCAGGATTTCTAGGATCACACCTAGCAGATTTAATGCTATCAGAAGGTCATACCGTCGCTGGTAACGACAACATGATCGGTGGCTACACAGATAACGTCCCACAGAACGTGGAGTTTCATCAAGTGGACTGTTGCGATCTAGAGAACATGACTAAGGCCATGGAGGGTTGCGACATAGTGTATCACACTGCCGCCACAGCCTACGAAGGCTTGTCTGTTTTTTCACCGGTGCTTGTCACGAGAAATATTTTTGAAGCTTCGGTCACAACGATCACAGCCGCTATTAGGAACAAGGTCAAACGTATTGTCTATTGTTCAAGCATGGCAAGATATGGTCACCATGACCACATGCCGTACAGAGAAGACTACGAATGTAGGCCACAGGATCCATATGGTATTGCAAAGAAAGCCGGTGAGGATGTGCTTAAGAATTTGTGTGAAACGCATGGAGTAGAGTATGTAATCGCAGTGCCACACAACATAGTTGGACCACGACAGAAGTATGATGATCCATTTAGGAATGTAATGTCTATTATGCTTAACAGAATGCTACAAGGCAAACAACCAATTGTATACGGTGACGGAAAACAGCAAAGATGTTTCAGTTACATAGATGATTGCTTGTATTGTTTGAATGCACTAGCATTCCAAGATAACGTTGTTGGAGAAGTAATCAATATAGGACCTGACGAAGAACCTATTACGATCAATGAGTTAGCTGAAGCATGTGCAAACGAAACAGGACTGAATCTAGACCCTATACATCACAAAGACAGACCCAAGGAAGTAAAATTAGCAGTATGTTCCTCAGACAAAGCAAGAGACTTGTTGGGGTACAAAACAGCAACAAACATGAGACAGTCTGTCAAGAAAACTGCAGAATATATAAGAACTAGGGGAACAAAAAAGTTTCAATACCATTTGCCTTTAGAAATTATTAACGAACATACTCCAGATACCTGGAAGAACAAATTGATATGATTTCTTTTTGCTGTCCGTCTCGAGGCAGGCCTCTTTGGGCAAAAAGATTAGTTGACTCCGCCACCGCAACACAAAAAGGCAATACGGAGTTTCTTTTCTACCTCAACGACGATGACAGATATTTAGAGCAGTATAAAGACCTGCTAGATGAAAAACACTATGTGGTAGGCCCAAATCAATCAACATGTTTTAGCTGGAACCTAATGGCAGAAAAAGCAACAAACGATGTTGTGATGCTGATGGGTGACGACGTGCAAGTTAAAACTGAAAATTGGGATCAAATAATAGTAGATGAAATTAACAAATATGACGATAAGATATTAATGGTTGTGCCTAGTGATGGTAGACTAAAGAACAGAGAGCTTGGGAACGAAACAAAATTATGGGGCGATAAACCATTGCCGGCGGCACACTTTGCAGTTCATAAAAACTGGACTAAAACACTAGGATACCTTGCCCCTGTGTATTTTTGGCATTGGCACGTTGATTCTTATACTCAAAAAGTTGCACGTAAACTTAATCGATGTCTATTTCTGCCAAGTGTTGTGTTCAAAGCTAAAAAAATTATGAATGACGATGCTGGAAAACAAATTAGAAAACACTTCAATATAGGTGCGAGGGATAACTTTGTCTGGACAAAGGTAAGGGACAGACATTTGCAATCTGACGTCAGTGCCTTACGTGACTTTATTAATTCTTCGCAGTAGATCGTCGTAGGTCGTTCCGTCAATGTCCAGTTGAACTAACGGACTTCTAATATATTTCCTTGTGGTGTGTACAAATTTAATATCTTTTGATTTTGATATTAAGAAAGTATTGGCTTCGTATCTGATCTGTTTGCCTTTCAAATGCACATAGGCCGCAGTGCTGTCGCTTCTTTCCTTGAAGAACCATAAGCACATTATATCCTTACTGAAATCTATATTGGTAAAACTTTCTTTAAGTTCTGCTGTTGTGTTATATTTTTCACAAAATTCCTTCCAGTGTTGGTGATCTAGGTTGTTTTGGTTTTCGTACAAACTGTCATATTTCAAACTATCTATTAGGTCCTTTGCAATGATGTGTTCTACGGGCTGATCGTAGTAATGATTTTTTTTAAGTTTATCCCAGTTCATTATGCACTGAATAGATTGATCAATTCTTTCTTCCAATCATCGGCATACTCACAGTCTCGGTAGCCATCGAACCATGGACCGCCTTCTGTGTAGTGCAGTATTTTTGGTGTGCCATCTTGAGATTCCTTGTACCATCCCACTAGCCAATTGTACTCCAGTGGCAGTGATCCTATTTCGTTGTCCTCTAACCAACTGAATCTGTGTAGGAACTTTGGCGATTCTTCGTTTAATAATTCTGGTGTAAGTATTTTGTTTTTGGGGTGTTCACAGTTCCACAGCACCATGCTGGACCAGTTCTTCCTTGGATATGTAGCCTGTACCTGTCCATCCATCTTGGTCGTCTCTTTGGGTTTGTAATCGTGTTGTACAACAACAACTGCCTTTGACGGATCGCAATATTTTACAAGTTCGTGGCTTGGTATCTTCCAAAGGAAGTCGCAATCACAGAACACCGCCCACCCCTTAAAGTCGTTCATGTAAGGTACGAAGAATCTAGTGAATGTGAATTCTGTTGATGCAAGTTTATCTACGGGCCTGGTGTACAGTCCTTGATCTCTCATCTGTTTCTGTTTCAACGGGATAACCTCAGCAGAAGGGTCTCTTCTCTTTATACTGTGTTCACACACTTGGTATGCTATATCCTCCCTGCTGTCGTGGCCTACGTAGATTTTCATTTTCTTCCTGAAACTATTTGATGTATCTGTTTCCAATTACTTACACGTGTGACCTCTGGATGATCAAAGTTTTGATTGTATGGATGGTCTATTAATATAGGCTTTAAACCGTATTTGAGCCCCAGTACAGCGTTCTTTGGCTTGTCCTCGATCCAATATAGTCCGGTGCCATGAAACTCGGATAATGCTGAATCTTTGTCCGCTCCAGTGCCTAAGATATGGTAATTTGTGAAAATATGATCTCCAAACAGTTCTCCTAATCTCTTCTTACGCATTTCCTGTGCTGGCACATCTGATGTCTGCGAAGTGATTGGTATGAAGGTCCAACCCTCGGCGGCCAGTAATTTTACCCAAGTCTGAGATTCCAACATTGGTCTCTGTGTGCCCATCCAAGCACTTCTATTGAATTCTCTTATCTCCTGTCTTATTGTGTCCTTGCTGACGCCATACCTGTTGGCCATTTCGTAATCGTTGTACATGTCTGGCAACTGTTTGTATGGGTAATACCTCACGCCTTTGTCGTCAAAGTACGATCGCATAGCCATCCATTTTGTGAAATGGTGTTCCCATTCCAACAAAACACCGTCAACGTCTGTTAGTATTATTCTATTTGATGTCGGCATCTTCCATCCCTGCCACTCTCAATTTTACAATGTTTGTGATCTGCCATTGTTTTTGATCTAGCCCTTTGGTGATGCCTAGCCATTGATTTCTTATCAATGCAAAGTCGTTAATGATCTTGTCCATGTCAACGACATCGTCTTCACCGTCTACATATTTTTCTGCGTCTCTGCTCGATAATGCTCTATTGTAATTTTCTAAATATTTCCTAAAAGTTTTTGATCTCAATCTTCTCAACTCTATGTTTAGGTATTCTAGTATTGCTTCGAGTTGTTGTAGTTGGCTGAATCTTTCTTCTACTATGCCCGGTAGTGAGGCACTGGCTCTTTCGAGATTACCGTAAATCTTACACTGCTTCTTTGCTTCTAATAACTCCTTATCGAAGTATGCTACGCAGTCTGGTATCTTGTCTAGGTTCCTACTTACTTCGTTGTACCAGTTTATCATTCATCGTCATCGCCGTAGCCCATGTCCTCAGATTCTTCTTCCTCGAACACAGTGTTGACGGCTTCCTCTAGTTTTGGATCATACTCCGCTGATCCTTTTAGAACGTCATGATCTACGCCTATGTCTTCCAGACTTTTAATGAAGTCAATTGCCATGTCCAACTTCTGTCTCTCCGGTACATAATGCACGATGGAGTTCCACAAACGTTCTACGTCTTCGTGTGTAAAGTCTATCATTATTCTTCAGATTCCTCAGTTGTCTCATCGGGCGACTCTTCTTTAAACTCTGCCATTATCATATCTAATTTATCACCCACCCATGCTTTTCTAAAGTCGATGTGTTCTTTACCTGCTTTGTCAACATATTTGAGTCTGTTTCCTGTTTGTACTAGTAAACCTTTTTTCTCAAACAGTTCTACCAATCCACTGTACGGATTCATGCCAGTCTCGTATGGAATTTTGACCTGCACGCCTTCAAACGGTTTAGCATATCTAGTTTTCATAACTTTACAAGCGGCTCTGATACCCCTTACGTCAGTGACTTTGTTACCGGCTTCATCCTCTTTAAGTTTAAGTTTCTTCATTGCAACAACAATACTTGATGCGTATATGAATCCTTGTCCACCTGATATCTTGTCATCTGGATCAAACATGTCCTGTGATGCATAAGTGTGGTTTGTTGCTATTAGTCCAACGTTCCAACTTCCAAACATGTTCACGCAGTTCCTTACGAGTGCCGTCAATGCCTTGGGTTTTCTACCTAGGTCACCTTTCATGTCACCTGCTTCGAATTGATTTACGTCTGTTGGTGTAAGCATCATGCCCAAACTATCTATGACAAACAGTACTTTAGGTGCACCTTCTTTGTTGTCTGCGTGTTGCTCTTTATAACCTTTCATAAACTCTGAAACAGTTTTTGCTACATCATCTACCATTGACATACTTAATTTTAAAAGTTTGTCTTCTGAAGTATCTACTTTCAATGCTTGTAACCATTTCTCATCTAATGCGTTTTCTGTGTCAATCAGTATAACAAAGATGCCTTGATCTTGTGCATTCTTTATGATGTTTCCTGATGCTATGTAGGACTTACCTGCTCCTGATTCACCTGCAAGTACAGTCACCTTGCCTAGTGGAATACCTCTGTTAAAATCACTGGTCATCAAATAGTTTAATGCGTAATTTCCTGTGCTGATCCAATCTGTTGGATCGCTGAATCCAATTCCTAATCCTTGTATTGATTTTGTAATACTCTTTCTAAACTTTGTTGCGTCAAATACTTTTGTCATAATTTTGTCCTTTGTGTCATCTATTTTAGCATACCTAGGCCCTAACGTCAATGCTAGGGCCTT
>JGI24004J15324_10000404_pt1 | contig 17539 bp, 25 predicted proteins | sample LinPmetageLP32_FD_15324 | JGI IMG/M metagenome (IMG submission 15324)
CATATAGACCACATAGAAGCTGGCTATGGATTAGGTTATTTTGAAACAGACTTTGTTCGTGATGGAGTAACTTTATCTGTATCTACATCAGATCAGAATGATAGTCAGTGGGGTTGGAAAGGCTTTAATAAAACACTACAGTTAAAAGTTAATAATAGTGTAGTGAATTTAACTACTAGTTATCCAGTTGGTACAAGATTACTAATTACTGCTCCAATATTTCCATCTGATTCCATATCGCCAGACAATCAAGGTTTATTTACTGTTATTGGACATAGTGGAAATAATTTACTTGTAGATGGTGAACTTTTAGATAGTAGTGTAGCTGAAGATGATGAAGTATATTGGGCGGCTACAGTAAAGGGATTTGGAACTGGTGATAAAATATTACTTTTAGCACATCCCGATGAACATAAGATAGATGTTTACTCTACAAATAATAGCGTTTTAACAGTAGATGATTTAACCCCTACTCCATCAGCTGGATGGCAAGCAAGTCAAAGTCACACAGGAGCTACTGGAACATCTAATCTTTCAGGTTCTGGATTAACTTGCAGTGTAGCTACTGACGGTTCTGGAAATCCTACTTTTACAATAACTTTAGTCGGGACTGGATATGTAGTAGATGAAGAAATAACATTTATAGACCCCGGTAGCTCTACAAATACTGCTGTTCTTGTTGTGGCTTCTGTGAATAACTGGGAGTTAGATAGCATCACACTTAGATCATCTGCTACTGGTGTAAATTCTAAAGTGCTGTATCATAAAATAGATGACTCTATTAGGTGTTTTGATACTGCTGATAAAAATAATTGCAAAGTACAGTGGTATGGATGGATAAATAGAAGACATTTTTATGGGGGAAATAGTACAACCGATGATAATTCTTATTTAGGATATTTTGCAAAAGATAATACGTTATTACCTCCAACTGAAGATGATTTAACTTCAGCATCAACTGCCACCCCCTCTAACTTTACAACTTACCCCGCTTCGGCTGGTACTGGATTTGAATTAAATGTTATATCTCATACAGATGTTGAGGGGTTAATACCTTCAGGTGTTTATGAATTTGCATCAACTTTTATTTATGATAAAAATCAGGAGTCTTTGCCTTTCGCATACACAAATACTCATACAATATCTGATGCTAATGATTTTAAAGTATTGTCTTTGAATGTGTCAACTAAATCTCCTTACGACCCTAGAATATCAGGTGGTAGAATATATGTAAGAGAAGTTGGTTCTGATGATGAGTACATAATGCTTATAGATATTGATTTAACAAAAGGCTGTAGGACTAATTTTTCTGATAATTATACACCTTGGCATGACGCTGGTAGTTCTCAATTTAATTGCCCAACTGCAACAGCTTCTGCAAATTTTGAAGTAAAAGACTTTGGATTTATTACTTATGAAACTATCAATGGATTTGCATCTAGTATATTTAGTAATGCATTAGGTGATCAAGGTGAGTTTTGGAAAGATTCTACTGTAGCCAATAATAGAGTATTTATATGTAATGTAACAATGAAAGATGAAGATTCGGGAACTGATAAATCTACGGCAACTGTTAAAAATTACCCTGATAGAATTATGTATTCTATGCCAAATAGATTTGACACATTCCCTTCTTTTAACTTTATAGAAGCAGCTAAGGGTGATGCTGACTATTATACAGCTATAGAATCATTTGCAGATAGGATATTAGCATACAAGCAATACAGTTTAGATATTATAAATATAGCGAGTCCTAGTGATGCTAACTGGTTCTTAGAAGATAGTAAGAATTATATGGGTATAGAGTTTCATGGAGCAGTTGCTAAGACTCAATATGGTATAGTGTGGGTAAATAAACAAGGTTTGTATTTTTATGACGGTTCTAAGATAAGAGACTTATCAGAGAATAAAATAGATGATGATACGTGGTATAGCTTTGTAACAGTAAACTCTATGATAATATATGATGAGGCAACTAATTTAATTTACGTAGTAAAGAATTGTTCTAGTGATGGCGATGCATATTTATATGATTTAAAGAAAGGCAATTTTACATACCTTAAAGATTTTACACATGATGGTATTACAAATGTAGTACATACTAACTTTTCAGATAGTACTAATGCTTTAGTGGGTACTGATGTTGGGTCTTCTACTAGGTTTTATAAACTACACAGGGGTTTTCAATCTGTAGAAAATGTTTCTTTTCAAACTAAAGACTTAGATTTTGGTAATGCCGCAAAAGTAAAAAAAATATACGCTGTTTATATAACTTATCAAGAAACTGGAAGCAATTTAACAGATATTTTTACACTTGTTGAAGATGATGGTACTTCTCACGCTTTAGCAGGGAGCATACCTGAAAACTCAGATGGTACTTATAATACAGTGAGAGTAGCTCCGTCTTCTCCAGTTATTTGCAACAAAGTTTCTATTAAAATGGCACTTGTAGGTGGAGATGAAAGCTTAGTTCAAATAAACGATATAAGTATTGAGTATAGAGAAATACATAAAAGATCTGGCTAATGATTAGAGAAGCAAGAAGAACACAAAATTCTAAACAAGATAAGATACAGGTAGTTAAATCACAGCCATCTGTTAATTCGCTTAGAGAAGGACAAGAAGCTATATATTTATCTAAGTCTAACAGACTAGAAAGATATAGAAAAGAAAAAGGTAGGTTATGGGTATCTTATATGGATACTGATAATAACTACACTGTAAACAAAGATTTAAATGTAGGTGGCAATTTAAACGTGAAAGGTCACATAGTTGGTATTCAATATCAACTTTTCATGCATAATTTTTCTGATAATATGGATACTGCCAAAGTTTATTTACCTTGGACTACTACTAGTGAAGGCGGTGATATGAATGCCGCTCAACGGTCTTTACTAACTCCTTTTAAAATGACATTAAATAAATTATATTTTAGACCAGAAACATTAAGCGATGAAACAGCTAATTTTACATTTGGACTAGACAAACAAGACGATGGAGATACAACTGTTGATTCTATAGCTACATTTACATACGAACCAACACTATCTAGTAATACAATGATTACTGTAAGTAAATCAGATTTTAATAACACACCAACTATAGAGGCTGGTAAAAAAGCAGGGTTATTTGTACAGGCAAATCCAGACCCATCTGGTTCTATAGATTGGTATGTAACATCTGTTTGGGAAGTAGAAATACTTAATTAGTATGTGCGTTATAACATATTTATTGCTAAATTCAAAGGAATTTTAAAATGAACAATCCAAATAATTTATTAAACATGATGCAGACTGGTGGACAAGCTAGTTCTGCTGGTGGTACTTCGCTTATAAGAGCTTTGCAAAGACGAAGCGATATGAAAAAGTTAGAAAGGCAACAAAAGAAGGAAGCTAGAAGACAAAAGAGAGGTGGTTTGTTTGGTAGTCTCGGTAGTATTGCTGGCGGTTTATTGGGAGCGGCACTTGCTCCTGCTACAGGCGGTGCTAGTTTAGCTTTGTTTTCAGGGCTTGGGTCAGCGGCAGGTAAAAGAGTTGGAGAGGGTTTAGGAGCTGGAAAATCTAAGAGTTATGATAGTTCAGGTACAGTTTATGGACAGCAATCTTTTAAAGACCTAGACCAAGCTAGTAGTGATTATACTAGAGGTATGGGTGAAAGAGCTTTAGTCTCTGGTCTTCAAACGGCTTTAACTGCTGGTTTAAGTCCTAGTGGTGGTATATATGGTAAAGTAGGCGGAAAACTCAGGACATTGCCGGGAAGTGGTAGTGCTGTAGGGGCAGTAACAAGTTCTGCAATTCCAACTGCAAGTACGAAGGGGTTAGAAGCTATGGAATCTTTCTTAAGTCAAGTAGATACAAGCGGAAACCCAGTACCTTTACCATTTGGTAGTAAACCTAATTTTGTAGGTAGTAGTTTTTTAACTTCTCCTAATCTTTCTACAGCATCTACAGCCTCTACTGACTCTTATTTTGATCCCTCTTCACTGTCTCCCTATTTAAGTAATTATGAAGATGGCGGTTTAGCGGCTTATCAAAATGGAGGTTTTACAACTTCTAGTATTTTAAAACAACAAGGTTTAGATCCAACGCAAGATCAATTAATGCAATTCCAAGCTTTTGACCCTACACAAATACAGCAAGCTAAAACAGGTGCAGAGCAAAGTTTAATGTCTATGACTGGTGGTATGGGACTATCTAGTGCTGGCGGTGGATTTGGTGCTAAACAAAGAGCAGCAACTTCTGCTATAGGAGCAGGGCAAGATTTAATTGGTGATACTACTGAGCAAGCACAAAGATCTTTTGAATCACAAACATTAGGTACTGCTGCTGACTTGATAAATCAAGAAGTAGAGTTTAAAGAGCTTGCTGCTAATCAACAAGACTTTGGGCAGTTATATGGAGTAGATACTAACAATGAAGAAGATATGTTAAGATTAAATGAGATGTTACAAACAAAAGTTTTTGGTCTTAACGAGACTACAATAAATGGAAATCTTCATGTTTGGGATGATAGTTTAGATCCACCACAATATAGACCGGCTTAATCATGGCTAGGAGAAGAAGTATATACAGTAATAGGCAAGCACAAGCTCCGGGTTCTTATGAGACTCCATTAGCGGATTTTCTTGATGCATTACCGCAGTATGTAAATCAATATCAACAGAATAAATTACAAGAACAGCGTTATAATGACGCTCAAAAATTAGCTAGTGACCAAAGAGAATTAGAGCAAACTAGATATGATTCAGCTTTAAAAAGACAGGAAGATAAAGATACTAGAGATAACTATAATAAGATAATAGATGGTACACCTAAATTTGATTATAAGACTAGAAAAACAATCGCTGGGACATTTGGTTTTGATGATGAAGTAAAAACTTACGACGAACTTATCAATACTCAAGGTGAATCAATGACTCAATTAAGGTCAAAGATAAGTGATATACAGAACTTACCGCCTGAATCTACTTTTTATCAATTTGATGATTTGGTAAGTGACATTGACCCTAAATCTAGGGAAATGTTAAAAGAAACAGATAGTCGTGCCTATGGATTATTATTAAGTGCTGAGAAAAAATTTGATCAACAAAGGTTGACTAATATGAGAGCTATGCCAACTCAAATAAAAACTGAGTTAGCAAGTGCAAACAGTCAGAAATCTTACATTGAAAGAGAGATGATAAAAGTAGCTCAAAAAATGCCTAGTATTGACACTGACAATAAAACCGCTCAGGAAATATTAAAAGCTTTAAGGGCAACTGGCGTAGACCCAACTGGTGAATTAAGATCATTAAAAGGTCAATTAACAACATTTGAAAATACAATAGACACTATTAATAACGACTATTCAATTAAAAGACCAGTAAATGAATTACCGGGTAAGAAAGTTCCACCGTCAATAACGCAAGATGGTGTTTCAATCCCTACTTATGATGTTGATGCTTTATATGATTCTGAACAATTATTAGCTAATACAGCACCAAAAAGCCCTAGTGAGGCAGAGCAAAGCCTTGATCTTCAAGGAGCACGATATATTATGGCTACTGAGCCTGAAGGTTCTCCAGAATACGAATCAGCTCAAGAAATGATGAATGAGTTTAATGAGTTAAAAGAAACTGATATAGGTACTCCAAAGCCACCAGCTGGTATATTTGAGGGTTTAAGAGAAAGACTTAGTGTTGCAGGTCAAGAAAGAGAGCAGACAGGGGAAACCGCTTTGGGTATAGACCCTAGTGCTAAAGCTTTTAAATTACCCCCTAAGCAAGAGGTTACTCCAGAATATTTTGAAAGAGTCGCAGACCAAGCTGAACAATCTATATCGGAGTCTGGTGCTGAACAAAGAAGTACTGTAGGTGGTATTCAGAATCCTAAATTCAGTCAACAGTACTATGGTGGTGATATTGATGTAGCTATTGCAGCTGAGAATAGTAAGCTTGCAGGTAGAGACCGCACTATAAAAGATGCTAAATCTGCGTTAAGAGTAATGCCAAAAACCAAAGCCTATGCTAAACAAATAAAAAGATTAACCAAGTTAATTAAGGACAATCCTATAAGCCAGAGATGGACAAGAGTTAAAGGTGGAGTTAAATTAATTAATCAATCTAAAGATGTAGACAAAATAGACGAAACTAGTAAGGGTATACTAGCGAATTTTGAAAACAGAGAAGAGCCAGACAATGAAAATGCTTTAAGGGATTTATTACTGGGTATTGTACCGGGCGGAACTACTATGGCTTCACCAATACCGATTCCACAAGATTAATGTGGTATGCCCGAATCAACTAAAAGATATAATTATTTTAGCGACTATATAGACAACTTATCTGACGATGGGTTAGACGATGCATCTGTAGCTAATGTGCAAACCAATGGTGATTACTTAGATCAAAAATCAAATTTTGATAATAACTTATACGACCCTCAGTCTTATTATGATGCCTTATTAGAGAAAAATAACGAACAAAAAGTATCAAAAGAAGATGGTGATTTATATGGGTTTATTCCCGGTGAGTGGTTGCCAGATTGGGTAAAGGCTGGTTATCAAAATAGCATTACAGGATTAGCAGATAAAATTGCTACTGGAGAAGATAGGTTTGATTTGTCAAACTACTCTCCGAGTATGATGGAAGATGTTGGTGCTACTTTAATATCTTTCTTACAACCATTAGATATTTTATCATTAGCAACGACTGGTGGGATAGGTGGGATTGCAGCTAAATCTGCTACAAAAGCAGCGGTAAGGAAAGCACTTAAATCTGGGGTTGGTAAAGGTGTAAAAGTTAGTGATGATTTAGTTAAGTCAGTTCTAGGTGATAATGTTCTTTTGAGTAGTGGAATAAGGCGTGCAAAAACAGCTATAGGGTCAGTTGATAAACTGAAAGGTGGTGCTGGAGAAGCGTTTAGAGCAACAACAAATCCGTTGAACGAGGCAAAAAGAAGATTAACGCTTCAAGGTATTTCAGCGAAGAAGGCTAATGATATTATAGAAAAAGCCGCACCTAAAGTATTGAATCAAGCATTTCAAGCAGCGGCAGTTGGTGGTACACAGCTTGGGTTTTATAGTGGTTTGCAGTCTAGCTTAGGACAGATTGCTGACCCTGATCAGGAGTTTGATTTGCTAATGAATATAAAGAACGCATCAAAAGGTGCAGTCTTAGGTTCTGTTACAGCTGGTTCTGCTCCTATTGTTAAATCTTTTTTAAGTCCAAACTTAAATAAACTAACTCAACAATTAGCTGTAAAAGCAGTAGAGACGGCTGAGTTTGGTACGCTTGCTCCTATTATGGAAGGTGAACTCCCTACCGCTGAGGATTATGTTCATTCAGCAGCAGTTATCGGTGCTTTAAATGCTCAAAAATATGCTACAGGTAAGATTACAAAAGGATATAGGAAGATCAGGGATGCTAAAAAAGAAATTGGACTTACCGTTGAGGAGGGAGCACAATTTTACGGAGCTTTAAAATCAGCTGAATTTGAAGCGAATCAAGTGTATACAGACAGGAATGGCTTTAAAGTAAACAATGTTAAACTAGACACTAGAGAAAAAACTGTTGAAAAGACTAATATTGAGACTGGTGTAGAGAAAAGAGTAATAAAAGAAGATATCGTAACTTTTAAAGATTTAAAAACGAGTGAGTTGTTAGAACCTATAACTTTTTCTGAGTTTCAAAGTAGAGGGTTTAGTAGAAGTGGTGGTAAGTACACCCCAGAAGCATTACAGAAAAAAAGGATAGATTCTATATTTGGCATTAAAAAAGAAATTAATATGAACGATGCTAACTTTCTTGATAGAGCTAGTAAAATATTAAAAACAGAATTACGAGACACGAATATAAATAAAGTTGTTAGTAGTATGACTCCTGTTCAGCAACTAAAACTACAGCATAGAATGAGAAAAGAAGCGGTTGTAAATAAACTTAGAACCGAAATAAAGAAAAGCGGTTGGGAAACAACAATGATGCCTGATAAGCTTTTTTCTGATTATCATGGTTTAAAATTTTTAGATAGAGCTGGAAAAAGATTGCAAACTCAAATAAGTGGAGACGCTAAAAAAAGAGTTGATAATTATAATGTTGATTATTTTAGCTATATGGGAACTCTTAGTCAGATGTATAATGATATTGGTTTATACGCAAAAGGAATGGTGGGTTATAAAGAATCTATATCAAAGTTTACAAAAGAAAAATTATTTAAAGAGACCAAAGATAAATTAGAGCAAGAATCTATTGAGATAGGAAGAAAACTACAAAACCCTAAATATGCAAATGATCCTGTAATTAAACAATATAGGGAAATCTTTGATTATATGTGGGAAGAAGCAAAGAAAGCTGGTGTAGATTTAGGTAAAAAAGAAGAATGGTATTTTCCTCGCATTGTAAAACAGGATGTCTTAAAAATATTTTCTCAAGATTTTGGTAAGCTTAGAGCTGAAAACCCTCAATTATTTACCGAAACCTCTTTGTATAGAAATTCTAATTTTCAAAAAGTTATTGGTGAAATCGTCGAAAAAGGTAAGGTTTCTAAAGAAACAAGAGATGTTTTGTATGAAATGGCTGGTATAAGAAAAGATTTATCAAGGGAGCAAGTGCCTGATTTTGACATTAAAATATCGGGTGCATTTAGAAAGTTAAATACGACTACGAATGTCCAATATCATAATGTTGCAGAGCATTTACAAATATCTAGAAAGGCTAAAGATTTACCAGAATCTATTTTAGAAACAGACGCTAGAATTGTTATGTCAAAGTACGGTCATCAGTGGGCTAGGAAAGTTGCTGAGTCAAAAAACTTTGGAAATAGTGGTGAATTTTGGGTAGCATCAAGAGATGTTTTAAATAAAGCAATTAAAGTATCTGATTCTGGTAGTAAAAGAAAAAAAGTATTAACCGAAGAGCGTGATGTATTAGATAATATGTATAAAATATTAACTAATAAGATAGAATTAGACCCTTCTCATAACTGGAAAAGTCCACAAGCTAAGAAAGTGTGGAGTGATATAGTTGATTTTGAAATTGGTTCTAAGATAGGATTAGGCTTTGCTACAGTTCCTAATATAACTCAGGTTGCTATATCCACAGCTTTAAAAACTGGTTACTATCCAATTATAAAAGGTATATATAAGCTTTCTACATCAAAAGAATACAGAGATTTAGTTGGAAAATCTGGCGTTAGTAATATATCTATCTACCAATCATTAGCTGGTTTAAGACCTAATGACTCCAATATGGGTAAGTTTGCTGAATTTACAACTTGGGCTTCAGGATTTCAAAAAATGAATCAGATAAACCAATTAGTATCTGCTGCTGCTGCTAAAGAATGGGTGGGTATGTTACAACCAATAGCACAAGGAAAGGGAACTGGTAAGTTTAAGACTCGTCAAAATTGGGCTAGAGAAAACTTAAGAGAATTAGGAATAAGTAATATAAATAATATATCTGAAACTCAAATATCTAAATCTATGTATAGATTTGCAAGAGATACTCAATTACAAAGGAACATACTTGAAGAACCATTAATATTTAATGACCCAAGATTTAGACCTTTATTTTTATTTAAAAAATTTGGATATAAGCAGTTTAATTGGGTTAGAGGAGCTCTAGGTTCTGAATTAAAAAGAGGTAATATATTTCCAATGTTAAGATTGGCTTCTGCTGGATTATTTGGCGGTGAGTTTGTTTCATTTGCTCGTGATAAGCTTGCTACTTTTTATGCTGGAGAAGAAGTGTTTAACGAAAATGAATACTTTTTAAATTTTGGAAATCTAAAAGATGTTGCTTTTGGAGATAAGAAAATTGACTCTTTAATAAGTGCTGATCGAATGACTTGGGGTGATGCTCTAGATAGGTTTGCCTCAGTAGGTGCTATGGGAATATCTATGGATATAGTAGCTGCTGAGAATACAATAAGAGCTATAGAGTTTGCAGGTAAACCAGCCGTAGTGCAGGATTTTGATAAGATATGGCAAACAATGACTAGAACTTGGGAAAATCTTGGAGAGTATGGATCTTTAGGAGCGTTGCAAAGAATGCCTAAGTATCTAGCCCCACTTTTCGGAACTGTACCAAGACGCTTAGCCCAAAGAATAGAACCATCGGGTCAAAAAGAAAGCTATGTAAAATACAGAAAAGGTTTTACTCGCTCAAAAATATTAGATTACATGATTGAAGGAGATTCTATAAGAGCGACAAGGCTTGTAAAGAACTGGAATAGGTCTTTTCCTCAGAATCCGATACTATACGATGATATAGGTGTTGACGACATAACAAAAAGAATACTAAGGAAAGCAAAGAAAAAACTAAAACCTTAATCATCATCTTCATCATCCATTCTAAGTAACGCTTCCTCAGCATAACTATCTTCCCCTGCATTTCTCCAGAACTCAGCTAGTCTTCTGTAATATTCATTAGTACTCACAACTCGATTCATACACAGACCTACCAGTCTAGTTATCTCTTTTCTTTCTTCACTTGTAAGTTGTTCGCTTTCAGGTACGATCGGGTCATTTTTAAAGTAATTCCATTTTGTACTATCATTACTTTTATTACCTGAAAAATCATCCATTATATCCATGCTATCCCCTATTGTTATTCGCTATTTGATATTCTTCTTTTTTCTTTTTAACAAAAGCACTTCTTTTTCCCTTTGTCATATCTTTCCAGCAATCATCTAATGAATCAACTCTTGTATCAAACCCTGAAGATAAGCCACAAAACAATCTTTCTTCATCATCATAATCACCTTTATATGGATTCCAATTACTTTTTGTACAGAATGCACATACTTTGTCAACTTTACTACAAATTTCAAACATTAAAGAAAAAAAGTACCTCTATAATCACGTTTATAGCGATATTATTATCTTTTTGATATAAGTATCGCTTAATATTAATATAAAAAATAAAGGGGCGTTAGCCCCTCTATTCTCTATTAAGTTAAAAAAGCCTAGAATCCTGCGTCGTCTTTCTTGTAAGCTTCTTTAAATTGACCAGAAAGGTATTTTTTACCATTCTTGTCTTGATTAATCCATAAAGAAAAGTCTTTCTTTTCTCCACCTACTAATCCGTTGCCAGTATAATCAGGTTTCTTATCTCCCTCTTTCTTATACTCGTTTTTCCAGAGCTTAAAGGTCTGGTCTTTTTGTTGGTATTCAGCCATGCTGATTCTCCTTTATTATGAGATGGTCTACCTTATCTTGATTCGCCAATCAATTTCAAATGAACCATTTATTTTCATTTCCTTATAAAGCAAACCATCTCTCTTGTTAAAAAAAATATTAATCACAAACTTCACAGACTGAGCCATGTATTGTAGAAGTCTCTTGAGGTTCTCTATTTATCATTGCTTCTTCTATTTTATACAACATGTCTAATTTGATTTGTTTCAGCTCTTTAAGTAAAACCTCATAAGGCTTTCTCCAATCAGCAGTATCCTGAAATGGGATTTCTAATTTGATTAGATTCTCTAATGAGTTGATCATAAGCTCAACCTCTTGTTGTGAAAATTTTATATTTGCTATGCACTTTTGTTTATTCATATTAATACTCCCTCTGATAGTTCTTTTATTTTATTACTCCATAGATATATATCTTTTTTCTTTACTAGGTAAGCAAGCTTACTAATCGTGTCTCCCTTACCAATAAATTCTACTAAGTTATAATCTTCGCTTTTAACTAATTCTTTTAATCTTTTTAATTTTATCCATACTAATTCTATATCATTCAAATGAAAAACCCACCAGTCAGCAGTGCTTGTCTCTAAACCTGATGGTCTATTATTCATTTCTACTTCTATTACTACGTTTCCAGTATACTGTGATTTAAAATCTTTTTTCACTTCTACTGTTTTATTTATTTCAGGTATCATTATATCATATTCTTTATGATAGCCTTCTTTAAGAAAAGCTTTAGGGTACTTCTTTTTAATTATATCTAGCACAAGGTTCTCTGACTTTTGACCACTAGTTAATGATTCTTGAAAACCCATTAGAATGGTACTTCTGCTTTACTCTGTAATTGGATTGCCCTACCTACTGAGTATGATATCTGAGAATCAAAATCATTTGTAAACTTTTTAGTAAATACATCTACCAATACAACTGAACCTTTTATATCGCTGAGGTATAGGAAAGGTAGTTGCCCACCTTCCCCATCCTCTTTGCGGAGACCCATAAGGGACAAAAACTTAGCAAAGCCCCAGTTTTTACTGTGGTCGTAAAGTGCATCACCAACCTTTTTATATCTAAAAATGCCATTATCTATTACCTTGCAACCATCGTAAGGGGGATGATCTTTTTTGTCGATAGTATACTCAGGTTTAAATACGTCAGCAATAAAATTACCAAACTTGACATTCTCAGATATAGAAAGGTCTGTAATTGTAGTAATGTACCTACCTTTAGGCACAGAACCGTTATCGTCATCCAAAGAACTTGGATAATAAGCATCCCCTAATTCAGCCATCTAAACTTTCTTTAGCTCTGTAATCCTATCAAGACATGCACCAAGATTATCTGTAGTAATCTTACCATCTCTAAGTCTAGCCATAACGATGTTCTTATTCTTTCTATCAAGACCAATAACCGCTTTCTCTATCTGTTCAGTAACATATTTATCTGTATCAATCTCTTTACCATCGAACTTTTCTTTTACTTCTTCAACAGTTTCTTCAGCAGTCATTGGTTTACTATTAGCTTCTGCATGCTCACCTAATATCTCCTTGATACCATCATAACCATGTATTACAAACTGTACCCACTTTTCCATAGTCTTCATGTTATCAGCATTAAGTTCCATGCCATTGCTAAAGGCTTCTACAGCAATACCATGCCTTATCTTGCCTTCTGTTATCTTATCCCAATCGGGTTGTTTATCGCTCATAGGTCGTTTCCTTTCTCTTTTAATCCACCACCACATACTTCATAGAAGTTGCAGTACTTGATATTACATTCCCATTTATATACTGGGGCAACACCAAGCTCTATAGGTGGGTTTCCTTTTTTAAACATCTCTTTTACATTATACCAGTATTCTTTTGCCATTTCAATATAGGATATAGGTATAATCTTTTCTCTCATTCTTGAATTATCTTTGTTATANTATAGTAACGCAAGCTTTTCTATTTTGTTCCCCGAATCTTCTTCATACCACCAAGCGTATGTACCAAGTTGTAAAAAGTAATTAGTAGCGGGGTTTGGATCAGGATTTCTACCAAATAGACCTTTCCACTTCCAAGCATTGCATGTCTTTATGTCAATCATTGCCCCATCTTTAATTAAAAGTAAGTCAAAAAATCCCCTTACATTAACGTCAGGTAATTGTATCTCCCTTTCCATCATTACTTGAGCACCAGTTTTATCCGCATAATCTCTTACTGCTTCTTGTATATCTCCATGAACTAAGTCACCCAATCTAAATAACCTCATAGTATCTTCATTCACTGGCTTAGGCTTTACCCCTGCTACATGTTGAAAATAGTGTTTACGCATACACATTCCTGATGCAGATGCATGAAACCATTTTTCCTGACCTTGATACCTTTTCTTGTAATGCATATCATTATTCTCAAGTAACCACTCATCGTATATTTTCTGTACATCTATCATATTGTTTCCTTTTGGTATGTGAATAGAAGAGAGGGCAATAAGAACATGACGTTTCTTGATAGTGTGATTGGAAAACAAGAAGGATTTACAAACCAATCAAATATGCCCTCTCTATATTTCATTATAACCTAACTATTTCTTTATTTTTAGAATAAAGATTTATTTCTATCTCTTGATTATCTTGAGTAGTAACAACCAAAGTTTTATAGTATTGTGTATATGCTTTCTCTGTTTTTGCTACCTTAATAGATTTAATATCATATATACTAATCTCTTGCCCTTGACCTAATTGTAGGTTCATACTTGCTCCTTTTCTTGTATAGAATTTGCCCATTTGTCTAATGCAGTATATTCTATAGACTCAGCTCTAACTACATAGTTTAGTGCTCTCCTGAGTCCAGATATTTCTGCAAAGTAATAATCGTTACTAGGGTTCTTCTTCCATTCTTTTTCTGTAGATTTTATATCTCTACGTATATTTGTTTTTATGTTATTTAATATTGTAAACATTATCATTCTCCATTTCATATATATCAGCTACATCGTATTCCTTACCAGTGTTTGGATCATAAGTAATGTATGTTACTACTTTACGCTCTCCGTTATATCCCTGATACTCTTTCTTTACTTTTAATCTCATATACTATTAACTCGCTCCTTTACTATTTGTTCCGTTATTATTTATTATTTCTTCCATATCACTATAATAATTATTTTCTTTCCAAGTTCTCTTCTTGTGGCAGTTACGACATCTTATTTCGCACTTCTCTATTTCCTCTTGAACTGTTTGCCACTTATAGCCATGTCTAATTAAATAAGAAACGCCCTCAGAGCCCTTATATCCAACTCTTTTTTTAACACCTCTAACATGGTCAAACTCCAAGACTTGAATATCTTTTTCTCCGCAATCAACACATCCATTTACAAAGTATTCTTCAACAACTCTTTTATAATTGTTATGTCTTCTTTTAAACTTATTACGTTTAACCATTTTAATTTGATGATTACGCATACTGGGATACCATTCCTTATTGTGGTAATCATGTTGACATGCCCTGCACTGATATTGCAAGCCATCTTTCTTTGCTTTATTCTTATTGTATTTCCATTTAAATTTATATTTCTTACAACGACTACATTTCTTAACAAGCATCTAATCCTCTAATTCTAATTCGTGTATGAAAATAGGGGTATATTCCCCAACGTAAGCACCTGCTACATTATAGTAAAAATGATCTAATGCCTCCTCCTCTGTCATCTCTTCATGCACCATCATAATTGTTAATACTTTTTCAATAGAATAAACCGCAACACCACTATCTGTATATCCGATAAGTGCATCATCGTAGCCATCGGCAAACATCATCTCTGGATTGTCTACCATATAGGACATTTCTTCTCTTATGTTTGATTTATTCGTCATGTTAACCTGCTCAGGATTGATTGAATCTACAAAAATAGTTATTCAAATCCAAACTAATCTTCTTTATGCTTTTCATGGTACTCATCAATGTATTCATTCAGTACATCGACAACTCTGTAAACATTTGTTACTTCTACCTCGGGTTGCTGATTGACAAACTTAGGCGATACTCCATAATGTGCTACCATTAATTCAGTAGCATCTGTCTCGCCACTATACAATCTGAATCTAGGTTTTTGTAATCCTTTGGTATCATCTTTACCAATAACTGCTGTTTTTATCTTTACTGCTTTCATTAGTTATCCTTTCTTTTATCTAATTCTACTTCTGCTAATCTTAATAGCTCCCATACCTTTATCATATAATCCATATCTCTTTCATAATCTCCATCCATTCTTATTCGATGTAGGTATAGTGTAAAATCCCTGATTGCTTCTTTATATCTTCTATCCCCTTCAGCTTGTGAGCACTCACCATCCATATAAGCATTCTCTGATTCTGTAGCTGAGTATAATTCTGTAAAGCGTTCAAGCTCTGAGGTTGGTAAGGCTTGTATAGTTTGCTTATTCATTGTTTGCCCTTTTTATCCTTTCTTGTTGCCATCCATATACATTTATTAAGATAGCATCTGATGTGTTTAGCGTTACTTTTTTATTTATTTTCGGTTCATCTTTCTGGTCGTCAACTATCTTTTGAGCCATTGCTTTTATTTCGTTCTTTCTAAGCTTCTTATCTTTAGATAGTCCTAATGGCTTCATCCACACTTGAGGCGATACTAGGTTGCACTCAATGTCTAATGCTCCTAAGAACCCTTGCCAAACTCCGTAATTAGTACCAAACTTAAATGCACTACTCCTGCCATCTGTAGGAAATGCGTGTACTTGTTCAAGGTAGGCTACTGGTTTACCATTCCACTTATCTTGTATCGTCTTCATCAATTCTCGTAATTCATCTATTGTTTTAGGATATTTGTGGTATTCTGTAATCGACCCATAAACAGAGACTGCGATGCCACCTCCCTTTCCGGGATCTATGCCCCATATAACATTACTCCATATAACATTACTCATTACACCTCCTCTACTTTTATTGCAGGATACGGATCATCGCACATAAAATGTTCTTTGTACTTTTTCACTTCTTTCAATGCTTTCTTTTCGTTCTTAGCTTCTATGTAGCCAGTCACTTTTATTGTGTAATAAAATTCTTTCATAGTTTCTCCTTGTTTATGGGGTGGGTTGCCCCACCCCTAGTTAGTTACTTTTCGTGATGATTTAACCAAGCTAAAGACCTACTAAGGTCATCTGTCTTATTAGTCGTTCTTAGAATTTGCAACTTTTGACTTGTCCATCCATCAGCTTCCCAATCAGCTTTGTGCTCTTTCACTTCATTGTAATCTTCACTAGTGAATTGGTTGCACCACTCTCCATTTTCAGCAACACACAATGTGAAATAACTATTTACTTTTTTTGTCATATTAACTCCTTGTTTTTTTGTTGTTTTAAGCTTCGTGCTTACTTCTTATACGCACTAAGTTTTTAAAAGTTCCAAATTAATTTTTCGTCTTAATAGAAACTTCACCTTACTAATTCTTAGAATTTTTTAAATATCTTTCATCAGCTTCAAACATTCCACTACCTAAAGAATCTGCTCGTTTTTCTAATTCCTTGTAATATCTATCAGCATACAATTCTTGCTCTTTAGTCAGTAATCCAATCATATTCTGTAATATGGTGCATTTGTCAAAGTCATCAAAATTGTGTAATCCTTTATGTTTGTAGAATTGTATATGTAGTTTCTCCTTATCAGGAAAATCTCCATTGAATGATACCTTGCATATTCCTTTTTGCTTCGTCATTTATTCCTCCTCTTGTGGTTCACATTTACCACACACTTCAATGTTCTTTCCATACTTTGGAAAATCGTTGTAATATATTGTTTTTCTATTTCTTCTTGTTCCAATTACCCTCGTGTACTCCCAACATAAGTTACACTTAGGACAAGATCTTACATATTTGTCTGTGCTATTCTTTTGTTTTACCCGCTTATTTGGTGTGCTTCCCTTTTCTTTATTGAAGAAATTAACACCTAGCATTATTTCTCCTAAGATAGTATTCTTATTATCACCTATTGCTTCTATTAATGATTTACTAATTAATTCTAATCTATTACTTCTTCCCATTTTTCTTACCTACTTCCATTATGTATGTTTCCCAAATCTTCATCATCATATCTTGCTCTATTTCGTTTGCTTCTTGATAATCAAATAAATTGATTTGTCCCTCTGCTTCTATTGTGCGTTTAAAGTCGTCGTACATCTCATCAAATATTAAATCATGTTCTGTTGTCATCTATATACTCCCAACTATTATTTGTTGATTCCTTCATATTGTCTGCCATTACCCAAGCGGACACTATTTCATCAGCTTCTTGGTAGTTAGGATAATATATAACCCCATCTACATACTTACCTTCAAAGTTATTCTGCTTTAAGTCTTTAATTATGTAATTAGCTTT
>JGI24004J15324_10000405_pt1 | contig 17531 bp, 23 predicted proteins | sample LinPmetageLP32_FD_15324 | JGI IMG/M metagenome (IMG submission 15324)
CAACAGCACCAACTTGGCTCAGGCTTATGGGCATAGGTGCGACGCAAGGCTTGGCTATCGGAACAGGTAGCTCTGAAAAAGAAGGAGTGGCTCGTTTATCAGATGCACCGACTGCTGTTGTAACAGGTGCGGTTGCGAACCCAGCTTTTGCTAAATTATCTAAATTCGTTCAGTCAGCAGCAACTCCTTTGATAGATTATGCGAAAAGAACAGTTACAGGTAAGGTCGGTAAAAAAGTAGAAGATGAGCTTATAAGGATATTAAAAGAGTCAGGACTTAGCGTTGATGAAGTAATAGAAAGAGTTTCTAAAGGAGAGATAATTCCAGAGATGTCTGCTGAAACAGCTAGAGTTGTCGCTGGTTTTGCAACAAAATCTGGTGTTGGATCACCTATTATTCGAGATGCTGTTGTTGGTCGTAAAAATGCATTTGTAGAAGACCTTTATTCAACTTTGCAAAAAGATTTAGCACCTAATACAGAAGCAGACAATATTTTTGCAACTTTTGCAAATAACTCAGATAAATTAAAAGCATCGGAAAGTGCAGCTTATACTAAAATTTTCGATGGTGCAGCTGGACAAACATTTAAAGAAATAGACGATGCTGTTCTTGCTCTGGCAACTGCAAGCAGAAACTCTAGAAATCTTATAAATACACAGCTAGACGATAATGGTCTAAAGCCTATTTTTAAAATGGTCGGAAAAGGCAAGAATGCAAAACTACAACTCACTCGTTCTTTAGGTTTAGAAGAAGGTGAGATTATAAAACGAGCATTTATGGATGCTAAAAATAAAGCACAAAGAGCTGGGACATCCGACAAAGCCAACACAATGAAAGGCTATGAAACAACAATTAAGAATGTTTTAGACGATATTTCCCCAGAGCTACAAGCAACTCGGAAAAACTGGGCACTGATCGAGGATTCTGTAAAACAGTTCGAAGTTGGTCAGAAAATATTCTCTCCTAAAACTGATCCTGAGCAGTTCGCAATAACATTTAAACAGCTTTTAGATGCAGGCAACGAAGATGCTGTTGCAGCTCTTAGAGCAGGTGCAGCCTCAGCACTAAAACGAAAGAGCAAAAGTTCTCAAAGAATAGGCACAGTCAATAAGTTGGCTGATGATCCTTTAAGCGGAATAACTAAGTCAGAAAGAGACATATTAGAAATTTTGTATCCTGGGGAAAAACTAGATGACATTGTTGCAAAAATAAATTCAGCAAGCAGATCTGCTTTAACTGAAGGTCGAATGTTTACAGGAATATCTCAAACAGCTCCAATATTAGGTGCAGCAGAAAGAGTTGGTCAAGTTGGTCAAACAGTTGCGGATGTAGGAAGGGTTGTAGCGTCTAATGGTTTAGACATAGGAGCAACTGCGAACATCGTAACAAGAATATTCGGAGGCAAAAAGCCACCATTCACAGATGAGCAGTTTGAGCAAATTGCAAAGCTCGTTGTTTCGGAAGACTCTGAGCTTCTCCGCAGAGCAATGACTGACGACACCCAGATCGATGCTATTTTCCAAGCCTTCAGCAGAGCTATAAATGCACTGGGAGCTTCTCAGCCTAGAGTTACAGCATTAACAGGTGTTACAGAACCAGTTTCGGAAAAAGTGGACTCTGCTGCGACGGGTGCTTTAACTGGTTTAGTCAGCACAGTTAGTCCCTCAACAGCCTTAAAAATACAACAAGCTGTGGCTCAGTAATGCTGTGTGGATTCTTGTTTGGCTCCAACTTATATCGGGGAAGCCAGTTGATTACTTTCAGCTAGGAGCTTACGAAAGTCAGGCTTTGTGCGAACAGATCCGNAGCAAAGCAGAAGTTATGATAACCCATAATGGAATAGCAGTTGCTTGCTTAAAGGTTGATGTAGATGATTGATCCTATTACAGCTTTCACCGCAGCAAGTGCAGCTTTTTCTGGGCTTAAAAAAGCTATTGCTGTCGGGAAAGACTTGACCTCAATGGGCTCACAGCTTTCTACTTGGAGCAAGGCTGTTGCTGATCTAGACTTCCTAGAGCAAAAAGCAAAAAAGCCTCCTATGTATAAAATGTTCACAGATACACAAGCATCAGCTTTGGATATCTGGAGCAAAAAGCAAAAATTAAAAGAGATGCGGGAAGAGCTAAGAGCACACATCTCATGGACTTATGGACCAGCAGCATGGAATGAAATTGTGGCTATAGAAGCAGAGCAACGTAAAGCACAAAGAGATGCTGTATACGCTAAAGAAGAACTCAGGCAGAAAATTATAGATATAATTCTAGGAATTTTGATCTTAGGAACTGCTGTCGGGATATTAGTTATTGTTATTTATGTTCTTGGTAAGGGTCGAGGCAAGTGGTAATTGTTTTTAGTTCAACGGAAAAAGTATTGGGTTCTTTACGATGAGAATGGTAAAATTATCGTTATTACCTATGATAAAAGAATAGCGGAAGGATTCGCTAGAGTAAGGAGATATGAAAATGACAGAATTTGATAAAGCAGACCTAGACTCAAACGGAAGCATTGATCGTGCTGAGTGGAGCAGACTAGAGCTAGAGGATCGCAGGTTAGAAATAATAGACCAAGACCTGAAACGCAACGCTGAACGCAGGTTCACAGGACTAGCACTTATGGGGATGTTAGTTTATCCTTTCATTATTTTGCTCGCTTCTGTTCTAGGCTTCGATAAAGCAGCAAGCCTTATAACCGATATTGCTTCGGTATATGTTATTGCTGCTTCCGGAGTTGTAGCTGCATTTATGGGATTTAATGCTTATGCTGGGAAAAATAAGACCTCTATTTCTAATGAGAAAAAGCAATAGTTTTCGCCAGAGACTCCCAGTCTTCTGTGCTTAAATTACCTTGTTTGATCCATGATGATATTTCCATAAGGTGCTTTTTCGATGGTCTGTCGAAAAGGTCTTTAGCAAACTCACCATTGACCAGAACAGTAAAGTCCCTGCCAACACGAATTAATATCCAGCTCTTGCCTTCTTTTGAAATATACTTGTTTGCCCACATTGCTTGATTTAATCTAAGACCACTGACGAAGCGTTTCTTTGGCCATTTATCAATGTATTTGAGTTCTATCCAGCCAGAGCTTCCTTCTCTTATATAGTGAACATCTGGCATTCCTTGGGCAACTCTATTCTCAACACGATACATAGTTAAAGGCAAGTTGTTCCTAAGCAACGTCCAGAAATTTTTCTCACTCATTTTCTTCCTCCGACATAAATAATGATATTGGATCTTTAGTTATAACATCAGCGAGGTTCTTTTTCTCTCGCAGAGCTTTAATGATTTTGCTATCGACGGACTTGCGTGTTTCGATGTCGATATAGGTGACGTTATTTTTAGTTCCGATGCGGTGGCATCTATCCTCCGATTGCATGCGTTGTTCTAGATCAAAGCTATTGGAATAATAAATAGCATAATCCGCAGCAGTAAGCGTCAAGCCTATTCCCCCAGACTGAGGCTGACCGATAAAATATTTAATGCTTGGGTCGTTTTGAAAGCGATCAACTGCAACCTCTCTAGCGTCGCTTGTAACGTCTCCGTGGTAACTTACTGCTAGATCTCCAAGAGCTCGCTCTATGGCTCTTAAATCAGCCTTGAAACGTGCCCAGATAATCACCTTAGAGTCGATGTCGCTTAGTATCTCTTTTAGAGCCTCGATTCGAGGGTTCTTGTCGTCTATCTGGGTGACGCTTCCCTCGCTCGGAAACCAACCGCAAAGTATCTGCTGAAGCCTAAGCAAACGAGTAATTGCTTCGGGTGCTTCTATCATGTTGCCTTCCAGTTCAGCAACGAAAGACTTTTTCATAGTCTGGTAAAGTTTCTTTTGTTTAGGAGTCATCTCTACATAATGACGCTGATATATTTTAGCAGGCAGGTCTAGGCAGTCTTTCTTTAAAACTCTAAAGCTGTGACCTTCGATGTTTCTGGTCAGCTCGTCTATATTCTGGTAAGATATAATTTGTTTATTCTCGAAGCCACCCATAACACAGTATCTCGCACGAAACGAATAAAAACTGTCATATCCTAGGACTTGTGAGTCTAAGAACTTGAACTGAGAATAAACATCCTCTGGACCTTTAGTCACAGGTGTACCAGTCATTATTCTTTTATAGTCGGCTTGTTTGCCGAACTTTGTTATTATTTTAGTTCGCTTGGCTCCTGGACGCTTGATCCTAGAGCTTTCGTCTACAACTAGCATTGTCTTGTTGCTGACTAGGATCTTTTGCATATAGTATATTGCCTTGGGACTTGCAAAAGCCTCAACATTGAACGTGAATATTTTAAGGCAGTCGGAGGAGCCTAGTACAGCATCATATTCCTCGATGCGTTTTTTAGTCATTCCGGAGGAGTAATAAAAAGACTTTCGAATACACCAGTCTGGCATATGGATGTCTAATTCTTTCAGCCAGTTGCGGTGAACTCCATTAGGAGCAATAACAACGAGGGAAGTTATCTCACCTTTTGCATAAAGATATGCAGCATTGTCGATTATAACTTTAGTTTTACCTGTGCCTTGTTCCATCAACAAAGCAAAAGCCTTTTTGTCTCGGCTCATGTAGAAGGCTTTGCGTTGGTGGTCAAAAGGCTTGGTCTTAAAATCATAGTCGTCGTTACTAGGCAACTCAGCTTTCTTCATCTGAATATTAGCTTCCATTTCTTTTAGGTTGCTAATGTATTGATCGAGTGCTGGAGAAGCAGACTCATCCCACTCAGCTTCAGGAAAATATTTACGAATTCTATCTATATTCGCACCTGTGGGATCGAACAGGAGATCCCTGCCGACCCACTTCTTAAATCCTGGAAGTGTAGATAACTTTTCGAAAGTATCGCCAACGAGCTTAGACTTGATGACCAAATACTTTCCGTAATCTGCTTTGGTTATTATCATCCCCAGTCCTTCCGATCGTCTTCTTCGTCATAGCCTCTGTAATAGTCTTTAATCTGGTCTTTAGTCATTTTGTCCTCGGGAACTCTTTCTCTTCCCATGTTATCCAGCCAGATGTGAGGTCTAGGTCTGCGACCATAATAAGCATCCATGCTCCCCCTATCATAAGGGGAGCCATGTTTCCTTTCCTCGCTCATAGTCCGAACCTTTCTGCACATATTGGTCCGATGCCACGCTCGATGCTTGCGTGTACAGTAAGCTCACGACCACAGCACGCACAGGTGCCTGTTTTGCGTCCATAGGCTACAGCTGAGGAAAGTGGGCTCTTGGCTATCTGCTGGAGCTTAGAGAGCGTATCCTCGGGTGTAAAACGAATGCCGAAAAACTTGCCTTCCTTAACCTTGCCGACATACTGACCATCAGCCTTAACATAAAGAGCACCAGCATTAGCACCATTGTCGGGAGCACGAGATATAACCAAGTCCTCAAAACGGAACTTAGGTGTCTTGATAGCCTCGTGAGCTTTGTTGAACATAGCAACTACATTGCCAAGATCGATAGAAGGTGCTTCAGCTCGTGTAGATTTATTTGCTTTGACTTTCATAAGCATCGCAACAGCAGCACCAATCTGCTTTTCAGAAAGCGAACCACGGTTGTTAAATTGCTCTACTAAAGAAGCAGCAAAAGAATTCCAAGAAGTCAACTCTTTAAGAGCCTCGATTAGTCCTGGATTTTGTTGATTGAAATTAGACATGTTTGCATAACTCATAATAATTTCCTTTCTCAGTCTATATAAATATTCTATCTTATTTAGATAGAAAGGTAAAGCTCTTTGTTTCCTTTTAAAAACAACATATTACAACTTTTTACTTATTGAGGTTGTCAGGTCTGGGCAATGTTTCAGTCTTTTTTCTTTGTTCATAAAATACATGCTGACCTATTCTTTTAATCTGAGTTAAGTGCTTTGCCCAATATGGTGATATTTTTTCATTGTGGTAATGAGTTGCTTTGTTGCCTAAAACATCTATGTATTCACCATCTTCAATCATTAGCTTTGCAATAATTTTAGAAGTCTCAAAAGCATGTTTGTCTTTTGGTGTATCTGATTTACCATCGCACCACCAGCTAAATGCACAACTTGTTTTGTTTGATTGAAACACAACCTCGCAAACAGTGTTTGGGTAGTTGTATGAGTTCACTCTGTTGAGAGTTACTTCTGCGACTGCTATTTGGCCTTCGATGGGTTGATCCCTTGCCTCGAAATAAATATTCAAGGCAAGGCAAAGTATTGCTGTTTCTATCATTAAGCCACCAGATCAAAATCGAAAGTAAATTGGTCATCGCACAGGCTGTCGAACTTAGGATTCTCGACTTCGTAAAAAGACTTGACCAGCTTCTTGCTCCAGTGGTGAGAAGCATCCATTGCTCTCCACTCAGGAACTTGATTGTCAATTGTTGTCCAGTCACGAGTGTCCATTACTAGGACATGGCGAGTGATTTGAATTATGTAGACTTTGCCCTGCTCTAAATTCTCAGGCACAAATTTACTCAATTTGCGTTTTTTCTCGAGCACAGTCCATTTGCCTTTAATGCCTAGTTTTTTGCAAGCAGTGGTGATGTTGCTAGTTGTAACACCCTTGCAATGACGCTTGCCACGAATTTTTTTAAGAGTTTGGTACGCAGGTTCATATTCTGTGCCAGCGATTGTGGCAACTGAAAACGGACCACACCAAGTGATTCTTTTCTTGCCAGTCCAGTCGGTAATTTTCCTTTGAAGTGGGTTGTGCTTATTCATTTTGATAGTCCTTTCTCAGTTGTGGTTTGGGGAGCCGAAGCTCCCCGATGATTATGCCCAATAACTATGGACATCTGCTTCTTCGAGCCAACGCATCGCAGTGTCGATGTCTGGTGCACCAACATCCATGCAAGCATTAATAGAACGGTCTTCGTCTTTGCGAGCTTCGGCAAGCTGACTGTCCAGCTCACTTTGCAGAAATTTAAAATCTGCTTCAGTTGGTGAGATGTTGCGAGCTCTGACGCCGTAAACATCTTTGTGAAGATCGCTGTATGCTTGAAAATCCATGATTTTTTCCTTTCTCAATCAATATAAGTATTCTATCTCCATTCACCAAAGAAGTAAAGAGTTTTCTTTCCTTTGTAAAACAACAACTTATGTTAGCTTACGCCACTTGTCTACATTTAACTTTCTGAAGCCTTTTCTTATCTGGCCTTTCAGAAGATACCAGTCTCCAATTTTACCATCTTCAACTATAGGCTTCCCAAGCTTGGGATATTTAAATCTGTCAATGCCTGCAAGTATCGGGCCAGTGTCATCTTCGAATTTCATATTTAACCAGAGATTGTTGTTCTCGGCTCTGCGACCACCTCGCTTGGCTAAGTTTACAGCCTCATTCAAGTCTCTCAAGTTTTTCTCAACTAATTTACCGAAAACAACAAATTCTCCAGGAGTGTCAGACTCAAGCAAATTTATGTCTGATATTGGTGTTTTGATGTTGTGATCTTCTGGATTTNTTTTTATATGGCCAAATCTGCGTTCACACTCAAATATATCGTCATATGGTGTTTGTCCCTCATCTAATAGCTTTTCTTGCCTAGGAGTTAGAGGCTGTTGCATTTCTCTTCGATTTGCTATGTCTTCAGCTAATTTTGGCCCGACACCTTTAATTCCAATCAAGCCACCTATAAGCTCACCGTCTTGCACAGACCAATTTAATTTTGACTTGAATTTGTCATAAGGCTTATATCCTAATCCTTCTCTGACCACTTCCCGCAAAAGTTTAATTCCTTGGTCTTCGTCTTTTACATTGCGTAAACATGCTGCTGCAAACTCTAAAGGGAAACGNCTTTTCAAAACACAACACCAATANCTCACCATCCCATAGGCAATAGCATGGCTTCTGTTAAATGCCCAAGAACCCATTGTGTTAATGTTCTTCCAAATCTTTATTGACTCGTCTTCTGGTATGCCTTGTTCTTCAGCACCGATTTTAAATTTCTGCCAATACTGGTCAAAGAACTCTTCACCTAAAGATTTGCTCATTGCCTTGCGTAATTGAGAAACATCCTCCCAACTCAACTTCCCAACATCACGAGCGATTGTCATAACTTGCTCTTGGTAAACAACGACACCAAGTGTAACTTTTGTAATCTCTTCAGCAAGGGGATGGAGATATGTTACAGGCTCCAATCCGATCTTCCTAGATATGTATTTAGTTGTGCCGCCTGATGTTAGCGGTCCAGGACGAGCGAGTGCAGTGATGGAGGCAATATCTTCAAAGTTGCTAACTTTCATTTGCTTTGTCAAAGACTGTAGTGCATATCCTTCAAACTGGAAAATGCCTGCAGTCTTTTCATCATTCAATATATCAAAGGCTTTTTTATCTTCAAGAGGGAAAGTTATCAAATCCTCTTTCTGCCAGCCAATTTGTTCTATTACATCATTAAGAACAGATAGCGTCCTAAGACCCAAAGCATCTATCTTTAGAAGATTCAAAGCCTCCGCATCATGCTTATCAATTTGCGCAGCACCATTCTGAGAGCTAACAGAGCAATAATTCTTAACTGGTTCTTCTGTTACAATAATTCCAGCAGCATGAACACCTGTGTGGCGAGCATGGTTCTCCATCTTCTCCGCAATCTTCATTTGTGGATACTTCGCTAAAACTTGCTTGCCTATATCTAAGTCATTGAAAGTATCCATAATACACATGGCAGAGCGAGCATCACCACCACTCCTCTCAATGATTGCACCTTTTAGATCATTGACTTCCCAAGCTGGTATTCCGAGCTCTTTTGCAACTTCTGTTATTGTGCTTTTAGCTTTGTATCTGCTGACTGTTCCTAAGTGAGCAACCTTCTCGGAGCCATACTTATCTCTGAGATATTGAAAAACCATCTCTCTGCGATCGTCTTGGAAGTCAATATCAATATCAGGAAGATCAGCACGGGTGATATCTATGAATCTTTCAAATAACAAATCAAACTTTATAGGATCAACATCTGTTATCCCTGTTAGATAACAAACCAAAGAGCCAGCTGAAGACCCACGCGCTGGGCCCACAAACATATGCTTCTTTGCATAGTTTATCATGTCTGCGATAACATAGAAATAATCTTCAAACTTTTTACTTGCGATCATTTCAATTTCTCTTTTCAAACGATCTCTGTAAACAAGGTCATTCAAATCGATGCCTCTTGACGGAGCTGCATCTATGCACATTTGCTCTAAACTTTTTTCTGGCGAGAAAGATATCATTTGTGCGACTGGCAAATCAACATTGCACATGTCTGCTATTTTATAGGTGTTCTCTATAGCCTCATCAGGAAGCCAAGGCACACAATCTAGCATCTCATGTTCATTAAGCAGATGCATTGGTTTAGTTCTTTCCATCCTATTCATCCCAACAAGAACTTCATAAGCCTTGCGATCAGAAACTTTAGGATAGTAATTGTCAGAGGTTGCAACTGGCTTGAAGCCTTTTTGATTGCAAAAATCTAATGCTCTCTTTGAGCTCATTGGATTCATCTCAATATAAAGAGTGTCTTTTTTGGCCAAAGGAAGAAGTCCCCACTCTGGAGTTGTTCCACTCAATATTATTACATTGTCCGTTAAATCAAATAAATCAGTGTAGCTCAAACGAGGAAAATAATAGAAGTTCTCCTTGCTTGTGCTCCTTGTTACAAGCTCATAAATCTCTGAAAGGCCAGAATTGTTTTTAGCAATAAAAGCCATCATGTTTATAGGTTGTTTTGATCTTTCGGTTGAGTCTATTACAAATGCTATTTCAGCCCCAAACAAAGGCTTTTTACCTGCCTTCTTGCAAGCATTACTAAATGGCACATGGCCCCAAGTCCCTGCATCTGCTATGCCTATAGCATCACCACCATCAGCCTCTATTATATTTGCAATCGGGCCATAAGCCTTGCGGAAAGAATATTCAGTTCGTGTCCTGATCTGAAGCATTACATAATCACCGCAATGATTATATAACTAATAACAAAACCTGCTAAACCTATTGCCATTATAATTCTCCTCTGTCTATGTACCAGTCTACAATTCTCGCAGTTGCTTTAACATCAGTTATTGATCGGTGAGCACCATCTATTTTCTCTTCAAACAGCTCTTCGTAAATGTCACCCAACTTGCGCATCTTCCCCCAAATCTTTTGCCCTATCTCGACTGTGCAAATATGGTTTGATGGCCAAGGAAACTTCGTAACCTTATCGAGCCTTTCAAGTTCAAATCTTAAAACTTTTCTATCAAAAGGCAAATTGTGAGCAACAAGATCTTTCTCTCCTAAGAAAAATTCAGTTAGCTCCTCGACCTTAGTTATGAATGGCTTTTCATCTTTAAGCATTTCATCAGTTATTCCTGTGATCTTTATTATCTTAGGATCAAGCAGGTGTCCAGGATTGCAAAAGAATTCTAGCCTCGCCTCCTCTCGCATCTCACCTTTGCCGATAAGAGCATCATTATATTTTATCGCACCGAACTCAATTATCCTAGGCTGAAGGTCTAGGTCTGATCCTTCAGCCTTTGGCAATCCAGTTGTTTCTAGATCAAACACTATCATCTTTGTTTATCCTAACAATGAATTTAAGATCAACACCTAGAATATCTTTGGTATCAAAAATAACATAGTTGTAAGATCTCTTGCCTGCAATTACAGGATTAGTGTGCGACTCAGTCATAACTTCCTGCGCAACATCTATCCCACGAGACTGGAAGAACACTCGCCACTCTATAAGATCATCTGCAGAGCAGTGCATTCCTAAATGGCTGACTGTGTTTCTGTTTCCGTTTAGAGGCTTGTGTTCCCCATCGTCAATCCAGTTAGGGCCAGAGGTGTAATCTAAGATCTCAAACTCATTGCCAGAAAAAATATCATAGTTGAAAGATAAGTTGGCCTCATTGGTGCCTCTCTGTCCGAAAACATTACCACTTGCAACAACATGATCTTCAGACCATTCAGTTGCTCCGATCTCAGAAAGCAACTTTTTAGCTGCGACAGGATCTTTAGGGGCGATTGCTATTTGTTCGATTGTAAATTTCATTTTAAGCTCCATATGGTAGAATGCATCCAGTCAAATATTCGTGATGCTTTTTTGATTGAAGTAAATAGGCCATGAATTCTGCTAACAGGATGGGAGGTGTCTCTTTGCCTGTTAGCAATCCATTCAATTGATATTCTTGAGCATATTCTTTGCTCCATCCACGAGTGGCAACAACTTGTTCATCAATCGCATCACTCATTCCTGTGCCAGAAAGTTTGTTAGGAGCTATGCCGAAAACAGTGATGTTGTGTTTCTTGGTGAGCTCACGTGCTAACTGCAAGGTCATAATGTGGGCTGCAGCTTTAGAAGCATTGTAAGCCAAAGAGCAAGTCATTGGCATGTGGGCTGCATTGCTGACGATGTTTACAATCGTGCCTTCATTCTTAGCTAACATAGGCAGACAGGCTTTAGACATCATGTAAATGCCTTTGGCATTTGTGTCCATAACCTTGTCCCAGTCTTCTTCTTCAAAGTCTTCTAGCCAATTTATTACATTGACCCCAGCATTATTTATTAACACGTCNATTTCTGGGATGGTGCGTTGNCTNCCATCAATATCAACAAAAGTTGGGTTGCGTACATCCCCACCATTATTTATATCAAAACCATAAACTGTGTGGCCTTGAGAGCGTAGGGTTTCTGCTAAGGCCAAGCCCAAACCTTTGCCTGAGCCTGTGATTAAAATTCTACTCATTATTTTCTCCTTTTATTAATGACTCCACCATTGCTGCATAAACTGCTGCATCATGTATTGAGTCTTTGTGTTTTAGATCGCTGTTAGCAAATCTTGTAATTTTAACAATCATGAGCTCAAACAGATGCCAGACATTATAATCGTCAACAGTTTTTAACTCCATGCCTTTAGGGAATAGTGCAACCATAACTTCGCCAACTGTTTTATAGTTGTCGCCATAGACTTTATTCCTTTCTCGGAAAGTGTCAGCCATCTCCTCAAGTATTTTGGCTGCATCTTTTTTCTCTAGTTCATTCATTTTCATCCCTTCCCCTTTCATAAGACTTTTCAAGATCGTCTTGGTAGTTGTTTGCTTTGTCAAAAAGATCTTCAAGCTCACTTTTAGCGAAAGTGCTCAGGTCGAAAAGCCTCGCNATCTTTTCCCCATCAAGCTCAATATCGTTGCCTCTTATTTTGAGTTTCATCAAAAATCTCCTGGAGCGACTTGCAGACAAGTCAAGCCTTCGCCTCTCCACATATCAACAACAGACTTTCGGTCTTCTAATACGAACCAAACATCTTTGTAGTTGATATGCTTTTCCAAAAGATTCTGCTTACAGACTGGATCAGGAGATTGATCCCACCTTGGTCTCATTAGCAATTCGTCATAAGGCACATCATTTACCTCTAGCCACTTTTGAGTGTCTGCTCGGCAACCTGAATCTCGAGCTGTCATGATAACAATTTTAGTTTCATCATCCTTGAGCATTCTTACTATGTTGCAAATATTTTCGATTGGCTTATCATTTATGCCAGCCTTGTTAAAAGCATCGTAATCTTTATTCTTGTAAAGAGAGATGCGATGACCATAGTCAGACAGTGTCCCGTCTAGGTCAGCAATAATTATACGTTCACCCATGATGGAACCTCCGTGTTTTTCCACTTTGCAAAACTTAACTTTTCATTATTGTAATATCTGTGATAAGCCTCTACTGTGTTATCACCTTTATATTGTTCAGGCATGCATTGTGGTGGGTCTGTGAAGTTCTTGTCTAATGAGATATGCAAAGGCATCTTCCTCAAAGGCTCAAGCAGATCCTCAGTTTTATGGATCTTTGCGTATCTGATTTCATATTGCTCGCAAAGGTTCAAAAACAAGAAAAAGCTGAAAAGGTAATTGTCAGCACATTCCCTCACCCAAACAGCACATGGGTGGTTTTCAAAAGCAGTCTTGTAAAGACCAGCCTTGTCAGCGAACTCATTACCATCCAGCATCCTGTGGGCTGTACAGAGAAGCTGTGCTGTTTCGAGTATCATTTTGACACAGTGCTTATCGCAATGCATCTCCGCACAGACCCTTGGGTCTGGGTCTAAATAGAAAATATTCATCATTGTTCCTTTCTCAATATTAAGATTGTAACCTATTTAGGCTTGAATGGAAATCTCTTTTTAATCCTTTTCCATATCTTATCAATCTTATTAGTTGCTTTTTCAACTGTTTCATACTTGACTTTTAATGATGGTTCTCTTTTGTCAAGTATGTAGTTGACTGTAGTGACAGCAACATTTAGCTTTTTAGCAATCTCAGACTTCGACATTTGATTTTTCATTGAATGAATTTTATCAACGAAGTCTTGATTGTATTTTTGCTTAAATGTCATTTTGCTCTCCTATGGGTTTAGTGACTTGGACATTGATGGTGCAGCCCATTCAGTTGGTGTTAAGAAAGGCTCTGCCCATGGATGAACCCGCACCACCTCATCGACCATCATTTTGAACACTTGTTGATATTCCCCTTGGGCTCGTGGGCTGAGACGTGACTTAGCCATCTCACTCAGAGTTCGCAAGTTAAACTTGGCGACAATGTTGGTGTGGATGTTGGTTGGCAGTATTCCGCGTGCATCTTCCGCTGGGACTAAATCCCTCAGCTTTTGATAAGCATCCGCAATATCAGTCATTGCCTTGTCATATGCCTCCAGAGCTTCTGGATTGTTCTCAATGCGTTCTGGGGTGTAATAGCTAAATCCAAACATGTCAACTGTCCGTTGGGACTGCTGGGCATATGAAGCTTGGCGTGTTCGGACAAACTGGTGAGTGAATCCACGGCTGACTTCACGGACATTGAATGTGTAGTCGATGAACTCCCAAGATGAGCGTATGGTTTGGAGCATGTAATCAAGCTCTTTCTGCTTGGCATCCTCTGGCCAAGAAGCGATTTGCTTGTAAGCATCCTCGTCATCCATCAAGCGAGTGTTCTTTGTGAACAACAGTAGGTCAACTGCGTCCGAGGTGTAATTTACCAATTTTACTTTCATTGTGTTTCTCCTTTCTGAGAGTGCATCCATCGGCTGTAATTAGAACTTGACCGAATGAATTGTTCTATATGCTGTACATCGTCTGCAACATCATCAAGTAAAATTTGACGCCATGTTGCAAAACGACCAAGCGAATATATTCCGTATTTAGTTGTCATTTCAAATATAAATTGCTTTCTTAGCTCTTCATTAATAGGTTTTATTTTACCAAGGTACTGCTCAGAAGATTTTAAGTCAACAAGTTTACTTGGCTTTATTCCAAAGTCTTCCATGAGCACATCCATAATGTGTGGTCCGATAGCGACTTGGGGTTCTTTTATAAATTCTGATATAACAATATCTCCAACAACAGATATCCTATAATATGGAACTAATGGGTCTGGATAATATATTGTCTGGTGGACTCTACAATCTGGCGATTCAATGCGAGCTTTTTGTGTCCATATCTTTTGCGAGGGGAACTCTGGCCTGTCTGGCCAACCTACAACTTCCATCAATGCAGGCATAGGAATTGTTGATATAGTTGGAGTGGTTTCTGCATCTTTACAGTCGAAGCTTTTTAGCTTCATGTCGTATTTTATTCTGCAATTTTTAGACATGGTGTTGATTAAATCCCATGGAGCTATGTATCGGTCAACAGGATCGAGATTGTTTATAGACCTATTGAGTATTGATCCTGTTACCTTTTGAGAGTATAGGTTGCTCAAAAACAAATTGGTCTTTGTGTGAATCTTGTTGTTGTGCTTTATAGCTTTATTGACTTTGACTTTTTCAAAAGGGATTGCACAAGCAGTGCCAACCTTATCAGTCCTAAATCGAAGCAGAGCTCCTTGGTTATTAGGCAGCACACTTTGAGCTTCATAAATTATAGGACTGAAACTCCTCAGCATATTTCCTGCTAACAATCCTGCGAGACCTGCTCCGTAAATAATCATGCGTCTACCTTCATTTTATTTAATTTCCTTTTTGCCCTAAGAGCAATTGAATTTGTCGTGACTGAAGGGTGACGATCTATTTCAACAGGCCAAAGGCAAGCATCAACTGCGATGAGCAAGAGTTTTATCTCTTGCTCATTTAATTTTAATTCAACATTCATCAATTATCTCCACTCTTCCTTTTTTGATATCATGCGCAAGGTCTTCTCGGCAACCACCTTTTGTGCTACCATGTCCTTCAGCCAACTCAACAAACTCTTCGTATGAGATTGTACCATGTCCTAAGAACAAGCTGAAATTATTCCAACCACGAGTTCCCTCTTTGCGAGGATTGGTATCTATTAGGCATTTGATTTTTTTACCTGCGAAAGATCCACGAGACTTGGGATTATTTTTCTTCGCTTGCCGACCGAAAGCATCATAAGTTTTCTCAACAGGCTTAAATATAAGAGGTGCCAATTCTTCTTTGTCGGAGCGTGTAGATGTTACATGGATATCAGCAATGGCATCCATAAAACGCTTGGCAGCAGTTTTGTTATCAGAGAATTTTTTAACAGGCTTATCGGTCAGTTCATTGTATGCATTGACGAGAAGTGTGCCTGTTACATTGCGATCGGCAAGAAGCTCATCAGCATTCTTAAAGAAAGCAACTCCGTTGCCCATCGAGCGAGCAGCTTTGTCAGAAGAATAGCCTTTTACAACTAGGCTCTTCGGATCGAGAGTGTAAGTTACAGTATTCATTTTTATTCCTTTCTAAGATATATAAGTATTAATAAAATTTTCACCACTGATAGTAATATATGCATATCCATCGGAGTGACGTGAAATGAAACCAGAATCAACTAATTGCTCCATTTTCTTGCAATATGTTTGATATGATTTAGGGCAGTTAAGCATTGTGCTTTCGTCAAAGTTTCTGACGTGGATCGGCTTTCTTATGCCGTTCTTTGATTCTGATGCTACTGCTTTTTCAAGCATCTCTTTTTGAATCTTTACTAACTTCATTTTTTATTCCTTTCTAAGATATAAGGTATTCTATCTTTTTTAGACAGAGATGTAAACACTTTTCTTTCCTTTATAAAACAATAGCTTGCATGTTAAATAGAAAAGTATCTCAAGCCTCTCGGCTGGATAAGATACAAATTTTCTTTAGTTCTGGTCAGCGCAACATACCAAACTCTGTTTTCCTCATCGCTTCCTAAATTGTCCCAGCTTAACTTTCCCATGTCAGTTATCAATACCACATTGTCAGCCTCGCCACCTTTGCTTTGATGAATTGTTGAGATTGTAATTCTGGGCTTGTCTGAGAACTTTTCACCATTGCGCATACAAGATCTTAGATACTCTCTTTCGTCTGCTGGCAAGCCTTTTAGTATATCCATCCAATCTTTGCTTTTAGCATCCTCAGGCAGACCGAGATCATTTATTCTGTAAATTTCTTTCTTCTCCAGAACAACATTGAAGTTGAAAAAGTTAATTAAATTTTTTGCTTCTAATCTGTTCAACTTTTTGTCTTTGCGTATCTTTTCCCATGAAATTATTGCTTTAGTTTCATTTGTGTCTAAAGAGCTTTGTCCATTGAAAGTATATGCATAACCTTGCTGGCGAACAACTTTCTTAATTCTCTGGAGCAAATACTTGCTCCGACTCATACAAAGCCAAGTTCCATCGTCTGAAGAGAAATCAACACTATCAGCCTCTGACATGTAATTAACTGTGCCAAGCTCTCTTCTCGGTTGCCATGGCTTAAAATATCTGTTTCTTATTCTTCCAACAATATCAGAAGCAAGAGAGTGAACGCTCCTAGGCACTCTGAAACTTTGTGGTAAAATTCTCTTGTCCCCTTTTAGACTCAAGAATTTATTTACATCAGCACCAGCCCATGCAAAGATTGCTTGATCGTCATCCCCAGCAATGTAAACTTCTGAAGCCTCTGAAGATGCTAATATTGCCATGCGATATTGCAAAGAGCTCAAGTCCTGAGCCTCGTCTATTATGCAAATGTCTATTGGCAATGAGCTTTGATATCTTTCTAGCATATCAGTGAAATCTAACAAGCCATTGCGTTTTTTGTAAGTTGTAAGAGATTGATGATATTGCTTAACTGCGTGCAGAGTTAAATCATTCTCATTGGTAAGTTGATATTGACTTTCCATAGATCGAATGCCAGCTCTAGCCAAAGACTCAACTCTTGAACATTTATCTCCTAATCCATAGCCTGTGTGGATGCCTAAGTCTTCATCGTAAATCCCCTTGAATTCAACACCAAGAGCTTTGCCAAGCTTGCGATAATGATTGTTTGTCATAACCTCATCTCTTTGCAGACCAAGAACTTTAAAAGCTAAAGAGTGCAAAGTTCTGAAATAGGGAAACCGATCTGCTTCGAAGCCAAACTGAACCATGGCTCTTTCTTGAGCTTCATTTGCAGCTTTGCGAGTGAAAGCAAGATAAGCAATCCTCTCAGGAGCCACACCTCTTTTTAAAGCATCCTCAACTATCTTTAAGAGAGTTGTTGTCTTGCCTGTTCCTGGAGGCCCCAGTATTATCTGAACATGTCTCCTCATTTTCTTCCTTTCTAAATTTCCAAAGAATCCACTCGTGATATCTTTCAGGTTCTCTGTCGTCGAAACTTTTCTCCCAGTCATTAA
>JGI24004J15324_10000411_pt1 | contig 17436 bp, 23 predicted proteins | sample LinPmetageLP32_FD_15324 | JGI IMG/M metagenome (IMG submission 15324)
ATGAGTTTGAAGAAGTAATTGATGCAGAAACATTTATAGACAGTAATTATATCGGTAAAGAGAAAAAGTTTTATACGATTGAGGAGCATATCTAATGACTGAATATAAACAGGCAGTTGAACAACAAAAAACTTTACTGCTGGCAGAAAAATGGGCAAAGACTATTAAGTCTTACCATTTTCATACCCTTTCTAATATGTGGTATGACGATCGCCCCCAAGACACAAAGAATGGCAAGTATGTTAAAGATACCATTTATAATAATGGCCTCGTGGAAAGAGTCTTAGAAAACAGCAAAGTTATTATCATGGGAGAAAAATTATCTAACCAGGAATTGTTAAAAAAATATTTAAAAGGAGGACAATAATGTTAAACAAAAGAAAAAACTTAACTTACGAAGGCTATGATGAAATCTTGGATCGGGTCAAAGGCATTATCGAAAGACACGCTACTTCGCCAGAGCAATACGATACTTTAATCCAACAGATAGATAATCTTGAAGTTGAAATTGAAGCCATGCTAGAAGGTCGCAATAATTTATTAGAAGAATAAAGCATGAAAGTCCTAAGTCTTTTTGATGGTATGAGTTGTGGTCGAATCGCACTTGATCGACTAGGTATTGAAGTAGATACCTATTACGCAAGTGAGATAGACAAGTACGCAATAACAGTAGCCAAAGAAAACTATCCAGATACCATTCATGTTGGTGACATCACGCAGTTAGACCCCAACGATTTCAAAGATATAGATCTAATTTTGGCAGGTAGTCCATGTCAGGGTTTTAGTTTTGCAGGTAAGCAATTAGCCTTTGACGATCCACGTTCGTCCCTGTTCTTTGAGTTCATTCGTTTGCTCAAAGCCATTAAACCTAAATACTTTCTCTTGGAAAATGTCCGTATGAAAAAAGAATTTTTAGATGTCATTAGTGAGCAAGTAGGAGTTAAACCTATACTTATAGATTCAGCTTTAGTTTCAGCTCAGACACGCAAAAGATTTTATTGGACAAACATACCTAATGTTAATCAACCTAAAGATAAAGGCATATTGTTAAAAGATATATTACTAAGTGATGTTGAAGAGCCTATGTTGTCAAATATATATGGTGGTTTTAAAGAGAAGAAACCTAGAGTGCATACTGATAAATCCGTAACTATTAGAACTGCATCTGGCGGTGGCCACATACCCTCATTAATACACAGTGCCAAAGCACTTGCCTATATGAACAGAAAAGTTAAAGGTGGTCGAACACATTGGGATTTTGCACATCATAGCGATATTAAAAATGAAAAATCCAGTTGTGTTACGGCTAATCTCTATAAAGGAGTGCCTTATAATGTATTGGTTGACGCTAAGTGTATTAGAAAAGTTGATCCTATAGAGGCTGAAAGATTACAGACAGTACCAGATAATTATACAAATCACGTGAGCAATACTCAGCGTTACAAAATGCTCGGCAATGGTTGGACAGTTGAGGTAATATGTCACATTTTAAAACACATGGAGAACTAATATGAACATAATAGAAGCAATTAATTTACTTGAACACAAGCTCTTTGATAAAGGCAGATCCGAACAATATACTGATTACGATAAACTAGTTGATGATGCTTGGGATTTAATCAAAAGCAAACTTGATTTAACTGATGATGAGTTTAACCATATCTTTGCTGAAAACAATTACTATAGTCCTGAGGTGGCCAAGGGATTACGCAAGAAAAATGTCAAAGAAAATACTAATCATCTTCATCTTCCTGAGTCTGATGTTGGTTGTTAACCTCCTTTAGATTAACCACTTCGCCTTCAATGACTCGCACTTGGTTTTGTTCCAGGAGCTCATTGAGGCGTTGTTCCAATTGATCTCGACTCATCCCATCAATCTTACCAAATCGCACTTCCTTCCTATCAACCATAAGACCACCGAGTTTAGCTCGCGCAATCTCAGCATTTACTGCTGGCCCATAAGATCCGTCAGCCGTTGCTGCATCCCTAATCACTGCTAATTTTTTTGCCACGTTCTCAAAATTAATATCATACTTCTTGCGTTGCAAAGCTTTCATGTGTTGGATTCTTTCTTGGACATGTAGATACTCTGGATTATTCATCATCCGACTGGCAATCACTTCTGGATTCTTAAACCCTGCACGATGTGCACAATCCGTTTGCGTTAAATCTTGATACACCATGAGATTAACAAACACCTCTTGCATCTTGGTCAGTTTCTTTTGCTTAGCCATTGGTTGATTTTACTCCACGGTTTTCCAATTCTTTAAGCAATTTATTTTTATCTTTGTTCTTGCCTTGTGCTAATTCTTTCTGAATCTCTTCAGTCGTTGCTTGTTTTAAATAATAATGTTTCCACCGCCACATACTGGTTGTTCTTCCATTAGCATCCTTGACGTATTCTTTCTGTGAAGGTTTTATTTTAGTCGGCATTTTTTTTCTCCTTTTTTGTTTTTGTTTTTTGTTTTGATGTTTTCTTTAAATCTGATACCAATTGCATGTGTTGTTTCATTGTCTTTATTTTTTCCATTTACTCTTTTTATATTGTGTTTAATATTTTTTAATCTACTTTCTAAGTTATCTTCTTTCATTCATTTCTCCTTTTTATTTTTTCTAATATAAGTGGGATGAGAGGGGGTGGGGATGTGGGTTTACATACCCACTCATTCCCCTTCTTATAGAAGTGCACAACTGCACAACTGCACAGCCCAGTAAACATAAGGGTTTCAGAGCACGCTGTGCGCATGTGCAGGCATGTGCACTTGCACAACCGCACAACCAAAAAGGTGTTGATTTTACTGACTTTTTTAAGACACTGTGCAAAACAGCCAATCAGCGTTGCACAACCGTTTTTAAGTTTAATCATGACAAAAACACGACATCGTATCGTCCTCAAACATATCATCCATCACTGGGTTTTCAGCTTCCTTCAAGAGCTCCACATAAGGTGGGCGATCAGCTCGGAAGGTTGCCCCAGTACCCTCGCCGATTCTATTTTCCTGGGCTATCCACCAGGTCGTTAAGTCTGGGCGTTCTTTAATTAGTTTAGTCAAAGTCTTACGCCCTTTTAAGAAACATAGATCACAATTGCCAGCTAATGTTTGTCCATCGATACTCGGCAAAGTCAAATCAAAGTTTGATTTCTGCCAAAAATCTAAGACATCTTTGACTGTATGCTTAGCGTCATACATAGGCATTAAATTACCCCAACGCTCTCGATCAGAAGCATTCCTTGACGAAGTTACACGCCTCGGCTCGTCGTAACGTAGCCCCAAAACATTGTCCCAATGCTTATAGCCTTTTATTTTCCACATGAAATCTTTCATGCGTCGAATCTTTAACTCTGCTGTGCAGAATCTAGCCACTGGGTTCGGCAAATAGGATCTGCGCCCAATCAAAGCCTCGAAAGGTTTGCCGTCTCTATTAGCAGTCTCATAAGTAACTTCTTTCGTGCGATAGATCGGACGCTCATCAGCCATTTCTAACTCTAGCCAGTGTACTTTTACATCCCAGTGCTCGCTACAAGCTTGCACAAAGTCCAAAGTCTCAGGCATTTCTTTCCCCGTGTTAGCGAAAGTCACGTAAATATCGTCGGGTAAAGTACCGCCATGGGCATTTATTATTTGCCTCAACATGAACGCTGAAGTTCTACCCCCACTAAAACTTATGAGTGCTGGGCCTTCAATCTTGTATGGATTCATTGATTCGTTTGTAATGGGTTCTAATAAAATATTTTCTTATGATAGCAAATACGGTCAACACTGATACCTGGATAGCTGAAATAACAAAAGCATTCTCAAAGGCAAAGAACAACATCGTTGCCAATACCAAGTAAGACATCAACCAATTGATCGGCAACCCGATGAAGGTATCGATACATGATTCTTTGAGTGACGGCCAATCTATTTTCATAATTTCTCCCAAGGTTTACGGCTTTGATTGTCAAAACGATAGTGCCAAGTTTCTTTACCAGGAATCGCTTTTGTCTTGACTACATCGCCTAAGTATTTTTGCACGTGACTCACGGCATAACGGGCCGCGCGCTCACCACTTGGCAAGTTGTTTGCTTTCAAGGCTTCACGCGCTAACAGTTCCAAATCTTGCCTATTGTAAAATTTAACTCTGTCCATAGCGTTTGCTACTTTCTGTGCAATCTCTACCTCGTCAGGCCCTTCATCAAAGTCAACCATATCCCAACTGCCCTTCTCAAAATCAAAGCGAGACAAATGCGTTTCAGGTTCTTTAGCATTACGTGCTTCATAAAACATTGTCACGTTGGGTTTCTGTCCCATGAGTTTGATACCGGAGTCCATCCACCCAGCAAAAGCTGACCCACCACGGGCTGACATGAACGAAGCATCGTCGGCTCGTTCTTTACCCGTGTGATGCGCAATGATTACTGCTACACCAAAGAGTTCAATCAGGCGATCGACTCTTGATAGCAAGGCATGAATCTCTTGGTTGCTGTTCTCTTCGCCATCAAAGAAATTAATAATTGGATCAATCATGACAATGTCAGGTTGATGATAGTCAATACTCTCAGCGATTGCGTTGATGTCTTTGTCACGCATGAGGTTCTTTCTGAGTCGACCCGTTGGAATTAAGTTTGCATGTCCCAAGGCCATCAAATCTGGATCGTGACTGTAAGGTTCGTAGTACATATCNATTCTATTTTTTAAGAACTCTTGAATAATCTCTGCTTGCAACCACATGACCTTACACGGTTTCGTAAACGGCATACCCATAAACGGTTGCCCAGTCGTAGCTGCTGCTGCAAAACCACCCAACCAATTCGACTTACCGATCTTTGGTTTACCAATCAATAGGCACCTGGATTGTTCAAAGACAAAGCAATCACCCCAATACTGTTCGATCGTGCCTGACTGAATGCCTGTCCAAAATTCATCGTTGAAACTTTTTAAATTGAGTGGGTCAGTCTTATTGTCTTGTATCTTTTTGACTTCAATAGGGTCTTCTTGATCTAGTATTTCTTTTAATTCTTCGCCCAAATCTATCTGCCACTCGCTCGTTTTCCAAGCCATGATTCCAGCATCAACGTCCTCTGGATTACGTTTGACGTGACCTTGAGTGATCGACATTGTCGTTTGTAAAACCTCTGGCAAAGGCAGAGGAGAAGGCAATGTTTGGTTCCAATCAAAAGCTTTAATCAAAACTTCACGATACCCCCAACCCTCACGAACCCATTTGCCCAAGAGTCTTGCCAAGGTATCATTACGCTGACCTACGGCGACAGGATCTGTCGCTACTTTTGTTCCTAAAGATATGGATTGTACCTTGCCCGATTGATTGTATTCATGTATTGAATTCAAATCGTTCATGTTTAACATCGGCAGATCCATCATGTCATTGACGGCTGCTCCTTGTGCTAATTCAAAAGCATATTTGAGTGAAGGCGAAACCATAACATAGCCACCTTCGCCTCTGACATCTAAGTTGCCAGTCATGTTTCTCACGTTCAGGCCATCGTTGACTTGATAAAAATAATGATATCCACCTCTTGGGGTTTTTTGTTTCAAAGGTGATCGAGTTACTTTACCTGACTCAACGAACTCTACTGCCTCAGTGCTATCACAATCTAGTACCACAAAAGTTATACCAGTGATAGCAGCCCAGTTCGCCCCTGGATAGCGAGCCAACCAATCTCTCAATTCTTCTTGGGTAGGTTGTCTTCTTTGATAAGTCTCCCACTTTACTCTTGGGGTCTTAGCCCATTTCGCTGCTAAGACTTCATCACTTTCAAACGGATGACGCTTGCGAAAATATTCTGGGATAATTTCTTTCCGTGAACCACAAGGTATTAAATGAAAACCTTCTTCCCAAAACGACCAAAGCATTTCGGCTTTAGCTTCGTCAGAAAAATTCTCTAATTCAGAATCAGCGTTCAGTACTAAGGGCATTGTCTTCTATTGGTCCGTAAATATCTTCCCAAGTCATAGCGTAACCTGTCATAAGAATTAATTTTTTTGCTTGCTTTGGTCTGGGTTCACGGTTTCCGTAACGCCAAGACTTTACTGTGTCAACTGAGACTCCTAAATCTTTAGCTAGGGGTGTCTCACCTCTTTTTATAATATACTCTTTTAATGTCATGTCATGGATTGTAAATTATTTTTTGCTAAAAGTAAAAATATTTCTTGACATTTATTTTTCTTTATCAAATAATACGCTCAGGAGTAAAGTTATGAAAGAGAAATCAATAGAAGAGTTCGACGACCTCGCCGACTTATTAGCCAGAAAGAAAAGCAACTTAGCTATGCAATCCAGGTTGCGTGAAGAAAGCAAAGACTTAGATATTGCTATCGCTCGTCACCCTAGAATAGCTGAAGAAGTGAAGCTGTCTAACAATACGGGCGGTGCAACTAGAATAGATTTTACTGAGTACGATTTTGATATTAAAGTTGACTATCGTATCAAACGTGATTGGGATCAAAGTCTCATTCACGATATCTATGAAGCAGGGCAGATCCCAGAAAGACTTTTCCCTTTCAGTTTAGAGTTCAAAGAAAACAAAAAGGACACTACAGCTCTTGCTGAACAACACCCCACGATTTACCAAAAATTAACCGAAGCATTGACGACCAAGATTTCTGATCGTCCTTATGTTTCATTCTTAGACAAGAGGAAAAAATGAGTATATTAGATGATGTAGAAACAGGCATGAATCCAGGCCCAATAAAAATGAACATAGCAGGTACTGACGGCATAGGTAAAACTACCTTCGCTGCTGGCGCACCCAACCCAATATTTATAAAGACTGAAGAAGGTACTAGATATGTGAACACTTCTTCCTTTCCTTTGTGCGAATCGTTTGAAGATTTGATGAAGCGATTAAAGCAACTGGTACAAGAAGAACACGATTTCAAAACAGTGGTGCTTGATACTACGGATTGGGCTGAAAAAATAATACAAGAAGAAGTTTGTCGTCAAAAGAATGTTGCTTCAATAGAAGACATAGGGTTTGGTAAAGGCTACACCATGACTGCCGAAGGCTTTCAAAAGATCTTCAGAGCCCTTGACGTATTGAATAACAAAAAGAAAATGAACGTGATTTTATTATCTCACGTTGCCATCAGAACATTTGCAGATCCTGAGCGTGAGCCTTACGATCGTTGGGAACTTAACTTACATAAGAAAGTGAGTTCTAAAATTAGAGAGTGGGTTGACTTCAACTTTTTTGCAAATCATCAGATTCGTGTTACTAAGTCGGGGCAGGGCTTTAATGAAAAGTCACGTGCACTCGCCATGGGTGAGCGTATGCTTTTCACAAAGTTCTCCGCGGCTTTCGATGCGAAGAGTCGAGTTCCTCTTCCAGATAAGATAGAACTCAATTGGGATTCGTTTATTAACGAATATAAAACAGCAACTAAAAAATTAATGAGTGCTAATGGTGCTCAGGAGATAAAAAATGACAGATGAGTTTGATATAGATTTAACAAATGTGGAGGATGAAAATGATTTCTCGCCAATCCCTAACGGGAATTATGAAATGGTGGCGAATCAATGGAACCAACACACCTCAAAAGCTGGTAATCAATCTATCAAAGTTGAGTTTGATGTGGTAGGCCCTAGTCATGCGAACAGAAAGATATGGGAATATTTTACTGTGCAAGGCAATGCCGTCCAGGTCACTGCAAGACGCGTCAAAGCTTGGCGTAAATCGATGGGTATGAATCCAGATGTAAGCTTCAATCGTGAGTCCTTAGATGAAATGATGAATGTACCATTCACAGCTAAGGTAAGGATTGAACCAGGCACTGATGGCTATGCCGACAGCAATAAAATAAACGACTTTGTAAGTAAAGGTACAAGTGCCCCAGCAGAGGAGAAGTCTGCGCCAGTGCAAGACAATACTAAAGTTGATGCTGTGGAAAGGCCTACTGGTGAAAAAGATTATGATTGGATGAAATAGGGCTTTCATTCACTTAACCCACCCATCACCAAGGGTGGAATCAAGCAAGACCTAAGCACGTCTTTAAACTGCTTACTTATAATAATATAAAGAGAGACGACATGAAAAAAGAAATAATTAATCTTAATCAAAAAGATTTAATATCAAATACCGAAAGAGTTATCGAACAAGTGCACAAACTTTGGCGCAACGAAGATAGTTTATTTAATCCACAATTAGTTAAAGCAGTAAAAGAAACTGAGTTAAGTATTTTAAATATAGGAAATGACAATGAAAGAAAATTTGAAGAATAATTTAGATAAAGACCTGTCAGATTTGTTAAGAAACTATGCCAAGAAAAAAAACTTTAGTGCTGGCGAATTTACTTCAGTTCTAAATAAGTTTTCTTTACGTTTGACTTATGAAATGACCGACAACATTATTGCTGCCACTGGTCTTATTACTACGTGTTGGAACACAGTGCTTACTGAAATAGCCACCGAAGAAGATGAAATAGTTTTTGAAGCAGATCCTGCCCTGGATGATGAAGTAAACATAAAGAAGACTAAACACTAATGGATCTTAGGCCCTATCAAGAAGACGCTGTCACCTCACTATTCGATTGGTTTGGTAGTCAATCAATTACTCAGCACCCACTATTAAGTTTACCCACTGCCTCTGGCAAAACAGTAATCTTTTCCACTTTTATCAAGCGACAGATTATGTCGTACCCAGATACAAGATTTTTAGTGTTAGCTCATCGTCAAGAATTAATTGAGCAAGCTGAGAATAAAATAAAAAACGTTTGGTCTCAAGCACCCGTTGGTGTTTTATCCAGTAGTTTAAAGAGACATGAGATAGACGCTCAGATTCTAGTTGCGTCAAGAGATACTTTGGCTTCTGGTTCTCGCTTAGAAAAAGTTGGCAAGTTTGATTACATTATTATTGATGAAGCTCACAACCTTTCGCCAGACGATCAAACCAGATATCAAAAGATTATTAAAGAACTGTCTGCTGAACACGCCACTAGAGTTATGGGTGTTACTGCCACCCCTTATCGTATGGGGCAAGGTTATATTTATGGCAAACGTAAAGACCATTTCTTTGCTGATGTCGCTTACCAAGCTAAGATCCCAGATCTTATTGAGCAAGGTTACTTATCAAGAATAATATCTTACCAAGTGGCAGACGATACGATTATCGATGCCAGCAAAGCCAAACTAAAATTCAAAGGTGGTGATTACAAAGAATCAGACTTAGAGAAGTTAGCTCTGGATGAACAAACTATTCTGGCCATCATTGCCGATTGGTCAGACAAAGCTTATACCAAAGGTCGAACAGCTACTGTCTTCTTCTGTGTCTCAGTGTTACACGCTATGAAGATGAATATGTTTTTATCCAAGCAAGGTATCAAATCTAAACTGCTTACTGGCGAAACTCCAGGGGACGAGAGAAGGCAGACACTAGAAGATTTTGAGTCAGGTAAGCTAAACGTTATCTGCAATGTTGGCGTGCTTACAGAGGGTTGGGATGCGCCTAAAACAGATTGTATTGCCATGCTCAGACCTACGCAAAGCTTAGGTTTGTACGTGCAGATGTGCGGTCGAGGCATGCGTGTTTATCCAGGCAAAGATAATTGTTTGTTATTAGACTACGGCGAGAACATTGCTCGGCATGGGTGCATCGATACTGCTGAACCCAATCAAGAATTTAAAGCTAGAAGACCAAAGATTTGTGGTGAGTGTTTGGCGATAAGTCAACCTCATGCTAAGAAATGTATTGAGTGCGGAGTTGAGTTTCCAATCTCAGAGTTTTCTACTTACCTTGTGTCCATTGAAGAACGTAAAGTTTCTAAACAAACTAAGGCAGCTAGTGGGGCTGTGATCTCTGATCAAAAGCCAGGCGTTAAAGCTAAAGAAGAAATAGTCACTAGCACTTCAGCAAGCTTAGCAACTTCTAAAAATGGTAATGATTATTGTCGAGTTTTCTTTCAAATAGAAGATAGCTTTTTACCAAGATCTTTACCGCTTATGTTTGAGCATCCCAGAATGAGTGGGTTAGCCATTAATCAATGGTGTAGAATTGTAGATGCAAAGAAATGGGGAGTACCGCGTCGATCTGAAGATGCCGTCCGAAAAATTAATCAAGGTGCAATGCAAGACGTTAATAGAATAACTGTCAAAAAAGAAGGAAAATATTTTAACGTTAAGAAAATAGTTGTCACCAATAAAGAGGTTTATATATGAAAAAGATAAATGAAATAATTGATCACGTTATGCTGGAAGAACCGGCTAGTTATCGTCCCTATTTAGGCATGAGTCAGATCGGTAATCCGGATGAGCGTATGCTTTGGTTAAACTTTCGTTGGTGTTTACCACCCAATAGTTTTGAGCCTAGAGTCTCAAGGATTTTGGATCTGGGCCAACACCTAGAAGATATCATTGTGGATTATTTAAAAAAAGCTCAAGGCTTTGAAGTGTTTGAAAAAGATAAGCAGGGTAAACAATATAAAGCTTCGTTATTAGGTGATCATTTTTCTGGCCATATTGATGGTGTAATAAAAGGTTTGCCAGGCATAGAAGCTGCATCGATCTTAGAAATTAAAACCGCGAACGATAATCGTTTTAAAAATTTAGTTAAAGAAGATAGTTATGAGCGTTGGTCGTTGGAATACGAAGCCCAAGTACATTGTTACATGGGTGCCTTTAAATTAGATAAATGTTTGGCTTTGGTTTACAACAAAAACAATTCAGATATTTACACTGAAGTTATTAATAAAGATGAAGAAGTATTTCAAAGCATGTTAGGTAAAGCTAAACGAGTTATCACTTCGGAGAATCCGCCAGAGAGTTTAATACCTGAAACAGATTGGCGTATTAAAAATTTAGCCAAAGAATCTAGGGATGTTTATATGCAAAGAGCTTATCCAAAAGAAAAGAATTGTCGTAACTGTAAATACAGCAAGCCTTTAATTGATGTTAGTGGTGCTAGTTGGCTCTGTCATAAAGGTCAGGAGATATCTAATCCAGAAATGCAGAGACAAGCTTGCAAAGATCATGAGTGGATATTAGGCCTAACCCCATTACCTTTCTAATTTATTGCAAGTTTTTGTAGAATCATAGTATAATTTGACATATTCCTTGTAATAAAAGGAGGTCAACGTGAAAAATTTATGTGATTTTGAAGACCCTTTCATGCAAAGATCAGGCTGTAAACCTGTTTGGATTAACAGAGCTACGTTTGAATCTTTAAATAAGTTTGCTTCAGACAATGAAAAAGACGTTAAGAATATAATAGAGTACTTGGTGGTACTAGCTTTAAACAATCATCAAAGAAATATTAAAGAAAAAATTGTTTTTGATTTAGAAAGTCTTTAATTAATTTTTACTTTTAAAGTCTATTATATTTTTACACCACCAGAAGAACATGTCTTCCGATAGATTGTGTTTCATGATGTTAACTCTGTGAGCTACCAATTGTATGTTCCCAATTATGTAACCTTCATGCGGCAGGATTCTGTCTAAAGAAGCATTGAGTTCTTTCTTACCTTGACCATCTTTAGCATGTGTCAATAACACGCCAGACAAGGCACACCGGCCCTCTTGTTCATCCCAAAGATCAATCACATCATCTAAGACAATACCCCATTTCAGATCGGGTCTTTTCTTTTTTCTGGAACTTTTTAATTGAGTGAATATTAGGGCTAAGAATTTGTAGGGATCTTCGTTTACTTTTTTGTAACGTTTTTTTTGGTAGCAACTTCGACAGGTCTTCCGATAAGAGATAGTACCTGTCGGTCTTACCTTGGGCTCAAACTGCTCCATAGGTTTACTCTTCCGACAGACGGAACAAGTCTTTTTATCTTGAGTCATTTTATTCTCTAGGAGAAGATACGATCTGTATTATTAATCCTGGGTACAACGCTTCCACCAATTTCTTTTTGAGTTTGAAGACATCGGTTTGCACTCCTTTGGTATCTTCTACTACCTCCTCGCCTTTAGCGTTTTTATATTTAAAATCTGCCTTGTATAAACAAATCTTTTTACCCTCAATAAAACACGGATAAGGTGGGTGTACCTCTATATCTGATACAGCACCAGCGCTTTCTAATTCTTTTAAGAATTTATATCTGGCTGCTTCCAGCTTGCTATCAAAGATATAACCATCTAGCTTTACTTTGATTGCACCGTATTTGTTATATGCCATATTTTATTATACAATTATTTATCAAAATTAAGAAACACTTAACATACCAGGAGAATTAAACTATGACCCATGTTACCATAGGAGTTAACAAAGAAACCCATAAAAAACTTAGCGAACTTGCTGCATTAACACACCGTACCAGGGCTAACACTGTCGAGTGGTTGGTTGATAGAGCCATAAGCCAGATTAAATTAGCTGAGAAAAATGGTAACGACGAACAAATTAAATTTGGACTTTAAGGCTTCCCTAATAATTTATCTATTTCTTGTTGTCTTAATATTGCAGATCCTTGGGATTGATCATCTCTTGGATCTCTGAACTGACCTTCAAGATTTTGTTCGCTCAAGTCTCTTTCAACAACATTAATAGGAGTTCTTATATTTTGTGGTGCTGGCGAAGCTCTTAAAGCATCTACATTTAATTCGATTGGTCTAAATCTATTACGCATAACGTCTTTATAGTTAGCTACCTTAGATTTTTTAAGTTGCGTTTCTATTTCTTTTTCTGATAAGCCAAGCGCTTTTGCATCATCAATTGCTGTGTATAAATCTCTAAAGGTTCTAAATCTTTTTTCATTTGAATTTATATAAGCGTTTAAATATTGTTCTGCCTCTCTTGGCTCAAATTGTCTCAAGTAAGAATTGAATTGATTGGTTGCGTCTCTTATTTCTCTTGAAGCTTCAAAGCCTCTATACAATAAGGTTCTGTCTATTTGTGGTTTAACTACTTTAAAACCACTAAAAGCCTGCACCAAAGTATCAGCCACGTCCATATCCTTACCTGCTTTAGTTTTTAAATCCTCGCCTTTGCTTCCAGTCAAACCAAAGACAGCTTTAGGAAAGTCTTTTGGCCTAATATCAATGCCCATTCCATTATTAGATCCTAAATCAGAAAGTAAAGAAAAAGGAGTTATAGAAGGTAAAATTTGTTCAGTTGTATATAAAAGACTTTTTGTTATTCTATCACCCACAGTATCTGATTCTCCCCATACTCTTCTACCCGTTTCGGTTCTGCCATCTCTAGAATCAAGTATAGCTTTTAAAGAAAAAGCTGGCTCAACAAAGCTACTAGTTAATTCTACGAGAGCACCACTAGTGCCATCGTAAAAAGTTTTTAATAAACTTTCTTCATTTCTATTGCCTTCTGCTACTTCTGCAACAACTCTTTTCACGGGTCTATTTAAATAATCATAAGGATTCATATAACTAAAATTAAAAAATTGAGTAGGGTTGCCATCTTTATCAGACGCTATTGGTACTAAAGTTGCTGTCTTATCCCAAGGCATTCCGAAAGATCTTTTGTAGGCTTCTACTTTTTCTTGATCAACTCCAGTTAAAGTTGTGCCTATTCTTTCTAAAGCATAACCAGTACCACCTAAAGTAAAAGTTGCCCCAGCTAATCTACGCATGCCTATTTTTTGTATTTCAGGATTATCACTAGCAACTTCTTTAATTGCTCTACCAACTGCATTACCAGTGTTTCTAAATATTTCTGCTGGGAAAGCTACAAAGTTACCTACTGGAGCTAGTTTTAATTTATCAACAAAACCCAAAGTTCTTTGATAATTTTGTACGGTTTGTTGAGCTATGTCTGAAGCTTCTGCTCTAGCAAACATTTCAAGTCCATCGTCACCAAATTTATTAATAATACTTGAAGGCTTTATAACTGGTTTGCCAAAAGCATTTAGCTCAACCAGATCTGCATACCTAGTCATATTTTTAACAGCCTCCACTGGAACAAAACCATCTGTATTATTTTTCATGGCTTGTAAAAATCTTTTCTTTTCACCCATATAACTAAATACACGTGCAGTGTTATCTGTCATCGCATAAGTTTTTTGTAAAAATTTATCTGTTTGTTTGATACCAGGGATATTACCAACTCTTGATAAAGTAGCACCTTCAATAGATAAATTAGCTAAGTCTCTTATCTCAGATAAACGGCCACCACCGCCAGCTTGATTCAACCCTTCTTCTCTTAATTCTTTTAAGATTTCTTTTTTTAAAGTTTTTGTTTTAGGGTCTATAAGACCAGCAAAGGTAGTTTGCACTGCGTCCATATATCGACCAGTGTTACCAACATTACCATTCAATAAGGCAAAAAAAGGTATTGAAGTAAAATTTCTTATCTGTGCTCCTGGCGATAAAACTGTTTTACCATATTGAGAAGCAGACTTAATTCCAACAATAGGCTTATACCAACCAAGATTTGCTAATGGGTTGGCTTGGACATCACTACTAGCTCTAGTTATTGCATCAAAAAAATCCGCTCTAACAAATTTACCATTTAAAGATCCATGCTCTTGATTAAATTGTTTAAATTTAATTGGCACATCATTTGGCCCAACAGTATCAAAAGCAACATTAATGTTTCCCTCTTTGCTTGTAGTAATTTTTTTACTATTAAAGTAGCTCTGATCTCTTAAAAATTTCTTCTCGCCTAAAGCCCCAGCATTTTTATCTAATTTAAAAATATCATCATAAACTTTTGACTTGGCTGTTAAAGTTGCTAGTCTGCTTGCCGTTAATGAAGCCATCAAAGCAGTATTATTTAAAGCAGCTTCTGGAGTTGATTGAGTATAACCAGCAACCTCGCCCAAAGCCTTTCTAACTTTTTCCAAGCTGTCTAAATTTCTACCTTTTAAAATTCCTTTATCTACTCTTAAACTATCAACAAAAGCATCTGCGCTTTCCACTCCAATCGCATCTTTATTTTTTGCTTTAGGAATAACCAAATCATTGAAAGCACTTTTAGCGGTTTGCTCATCGACCCCATGTTGTCTCATGATTTGTTCAACAGCTTCTTGTTTCAACTTTGGATCCATTTTAAAACCGCCGTCAATAAAAGCTTTATAAACCCTACTGCCATATAATCCCATGTTTTCTTTTATAGCGTCTCTTAACTCAGTGTTAATAAATAAATTACTAAATTCATCCGCTGTACTATCACCTGCTTTTAAAACGCTCTTTGATAAATTATCAAACTGACTTCTAGTGCTTTCTAATAGTTCTGATATTTTTAAACCATTTGGTAAATCTATACCTTTATACAAACCACCATCAGTTTCTAAATTTTTTATTCTTGTCAATGCTTGTTGTTGTAAATTCCTAGCTGAATCTCTAGCTTGTGTTTGACTTAAATTAGGAAACTCAAAATCAACTTTTACTCTTGGAAACATATAGTCTTCTACGTCTCTAGCTAATTGCATTTTTTGTGTTTGACTTGAACTGCCTTTGTTAGTTTTATTTATTGTTCCAATGATGTTTTGAAAAGCATCATTAACAGCATCTTGCGCGGCTAAAACGGTAGCTGATTTAGCGCCCATTGCCTTAGCTACTGCTACTGTGGGTTTGTCTCTTTTAAAAGTAAAGAGATTTTTTAATGTATCGTAATGAGTTTTATTCGTATTTAAAAGACTTTCATCAAGACCTTTAGATGATAGTTTGCCTTGTGCATTTAAACCCATCTTGGCTATGTGTGAAGCAGCTGGAGCCACAAAGTCAATACTTTTTTTAGCTGCTGCTTTGGTGCCGCTCAAAGCTAAGGGCAAGCCAAATACAAAGGCACTAGCTTCAGCAGCTACATTCATTTTATCTAATAATCTTTTGGCTGCTGCCTCGCTACCATCTAACCTAGCTAATCTTTCTTCGTCTGATTCACTATCTAAAACTAAATCTGAAATAGTAACGGTGTCATCAGTAGCAACTGCTCCATCTACAACACCGAAGCCAAGAGCTTGTTTGGCTTTGCCGTATCTAGTTAAAACTCCAGCAGCACCCAGTCCTGGAATACCAAACTGACCAAAGAAAGAAGCTATCTCTCCAGCCTGGGTCTTTGGTTTTTCATAAGCAACTCTATCGAAATGTTCTTTAACATCAGCAGTAAGATCTGTATCAGCGATAAAGTCTATAAGAGAGGAACCAGTTTCAGCCAAACCTTGAACAGCTTTTTGTGGGCCAGTTAAAAATAAACCCCTACCAATGTCACCAAGTACCCCTGTCTCGCCTTGTTTGGTTTTGTTATAAGCTTCGGTGTATTTTTTTATAGTTTCTGGACTTTCATCTGGGATAAATACCGTTGCTCCATCTTCCAGTTTTAAAGTAGGCATTTTTAATTTAAATTGATTTTAATTTTAACGAGTCTCTTAATGTTTCAAGCTCTTCAGATGTAAGGTTTTTGAAAGCAGTCAAAGCTTCAAATTGCATAAAAGGTTTACCGTCAGGCGTTACTAAATAAAAGTCTTTTGCATCTGCTGATGGAAGACCATCACGTTTTGCTATTTGACCAAACATAGTTATGTAAACTTCTTCAGCTGCTGCTAAATCATCTTTATCTAAATTTAGTCTGGATCTTTCTAAATTGTTGAGAACATTTTTTTGATCAGGGTTTTGTTGTAAGTATTCTAGAATTTTTTGATCAGCTGGTTTAGCTTCTTCTAAAGCTAAGTCTGTTCCTAAGTAACCTTGAGTAAATTCACTAATACCTAGTGGGCTAAAACCTACTGGTCCCTCTTTAGGCATAGTCATAGCAGCAAAACCTGCCATCATTTTTTTAGCAAATTCAGGATCTTCAGCAGTTTTCTCCATGTAACCACTACCAAAAGCTTTTAAGTAGTCTAAGAATTTTGGTTTGCTTCCATCTTTAAACTTGCCAGTTGTCAGATCATATTCAAATCCTTTTTGTTGTAATATTTTTCTAGCATACACGCCAAGGGTTTCGCCGCGAACACCAGTTAAATCTCCTGGCTTTCCACCACCATCACCGTCATCACCGTCATCACCGTCATCACCGCCGTTGCCTAGATCAGTAGTTTCTTCTTTACCACCGCCAAAAATAGAAGGCGCTACTCCAGCAGTTAAACCTAATCCAGTAAGAGTCGAAGTTACTGGGTTTCTAGAAAATATGTTACCGCTTTTCTCGACAACATCATCTACTATTTTGGCATCAGCAATATCATCTACCTTAGAGAAGTTAATTCTTCCCATGTCTTTAATTTTTCTACTACCGCTTAAAATGTCTTTTATTTTGCTAATTGCTGTGGGTGCTGATCTAGCTATAGCACCACCAACAGTCGCTAACCCACTAGCAATAGGCACTAAAGCTCCTGCTGCATATTTTTCTACTTTAGGGTTCTTTTTTATTTTTGTAATAGCTGAGGCAATACCGCCATTAGCAAATTTATTTTCATACCTAATTCCAGCTTCTGCTGGGTTAGTGTACAAAGAAAAATTAGGGTNCATTTGATAAGAAAATTCTTTACCTTTTTTTTGTATAGGTATGCGTTGGCTTTTTAATATTGCATTAATACCTTCTTCAGAAAGAAC
>JGI24004J15324_10000413_pt1 | contig 17408 bp, 7 predicted proteins | sample LinPmetageLP32_FD_15324 | JGI IMG/M metagenome (IMG submission 15324)
TCATCCAAAGCCAGAAACACCCTATTCCCACTTTTAACAATGGTTTGAAAAAGAGCAGAGTTCTCGCGAAGCGTTGATCCAAGAAGAGGAATTGCATTACCAGCCTTTATGGCATCAAAGACGCCCTCTACTATAATTATGTCCTCGTCCCAATTTACATACAGTTCATTGAAAATAATGTCACGGGAGGCAGGTGGGTTCTTGTATCTTGGCCAAGCTTGGCCGTATGAGCGTGCAATAAAATAGTTTGCATAGCCGTTCTCGTTAAACGATGGCACCACCACACGACCAGCATACTCTCCGTCAGGACAATAACCGATTTTCCATTTGAGGATGTCGTCTCTTGTGATCCCACGCTTTGATAAGTAGTTTAAAGCTATCTGTGAGGCCACAGAAGGCGTCTTGCCCGTTAAGCTGACTAACTGCTCGGGTAAATCAACGCGTTGCTCAGAAGGGGCTTCAGGCTCCGCAAATAAGAAGTCAAAATCTGTGATCTCAACACGGTCGTCATACTTGGACCATTCGTCACGATCTTCTCTGGTTCCAAACTTGCGGACAATGTAGCCTAGATCACGGCCTGACTTGTCACAAATCCAACATTTGAACACAGATTTGTCCACATTAACGGACATCTTCTTCTTATGATGACCACAGAACGGACAGCCGAATAGGTGTTCATCACCAGACTGGTAACCTCGTCCAAGAACATTCTTTATTATTTTGAGTTTTTCTGCTCGCATATGGCCCCCGCCTTGGCAATCACTATTGAGTCTGCTTTATCGTAGCACTCGGGNTTAGGATTACCGTTACGAGTATATTCTAACACGAAAGCAGGCTCGTTGTCAACCAAAAAGTTTAAAACAACTTGTTTTGCCTTTTGTCCTCGGGGAACTTTGATGCCACAAAGTTTTCTGGCAGACGTAGCCGCGAGGTATTCAGGCGTGATTTTGTATTGATCAAAAACCAACCAAGAGACGATGCCATTAAAACGAGAAAGAGTGGAGAGAGTTTTTGCAGACGAAAACCCTGACCTGAATGATTGGAGCGACTGCTCGATGTAAACTGCTGTAATCCGTGTTCCATATTCTTTCCTTATAATTTCAAGGCCGTCCCTAACATGAACGACCTTTTTAAAAAAGTCTTTGTATTTTCTTGTGTCCCAAGCACCATTAAGGATTATCTTATCTCCGTCTAGGAGAGTGTATCCAGTAATGCTTGTGGAAATGTCTAAACCAAGTATCATACTATATTATAACACGATTATATTTAGATGTCAAGTTTTATTTTAAATGTCAAGTCTCTATCTTCAGTTTTCTTGACAGGCTTGGCAACAGATGCAATACCAATAAGTTTTTTCTTATCATCGTAAATACCAATCTTTGTAATATATGTGGTTTTCTTTAGGCTTCCAGTAGGATCCGAATAGGAAGAAGAGTGAATATTCTTGATATTCAACTGCTGTTCGCCAAAGAATGTAGAACTTGTTACTGGGTTGTAAGTTGTTTGGCCGAACTCAATATACGTTGGATTATTTGTATAGTTTAGCTCGCCTCGGTTTGCATTGGCAAGCATTGTGACGGTTGGGATTTTGTGGGTGCCTGCGAACTCTAAACCAAAGGATGCGCTTTGTAAAAAGGCTTGCGTAGTTAGGCGCTCTAATGATGTGTCATTACCTTGGGGTAAGCCAAGGCCAAAATGCTCCCAAGTATATTTTCCACCTGCATCTGACGTTGTGGTGTTTGTTCTATTAGAATATGCTTTAATATTTGGACTAGATGCTAAATCCGAAATACGGGCGGAACTGGTCAATATTATTGCGCCTTCGTTATATAGTACGCACCCAACTGTCAAACCATCAGTTGCGCGTGTGGAGTGAGCAGAATCAGCATCTCCTTGCATAATAAGGGCGCCGTCATATCTTGAGTCTCGGCAGTGGGCAACAAGAGTACCTGTGATATAAAACTTAAGATCTACAGTGCCTTTCTTAATCTCTGATCCGTAAAAAATAGAAGGGATATAAATAACATTAGTAAAAATTGCTGAAGACCCCGATGGGAAGTTATAGTGCGGACCTAATCGTTTTGCAAAATCTAGACTGTTTCGCAAGGCAGCACCGTCTTTATTTGTATCATTAAAACCAGCGGTTGAGGCATACAATCTTCTTGTTATGCTGGAAGACATAAAATAGGAGCCGGTTATAACGTCGCCTTGGGCATAGTCGTTGATAAACTGTTTTCTTGTAAGACCTTTGAAGCCTACTTTGGATAACCCTTTTTCTATGAAAGGATATATTGTTCCGTTATCCACAACGTTTTGTGTACCAACAGATGAGGATAAACCGATGATTCTGCCAGTAGAGGTTGCGGCGCGGTCAACATTAAGCTCAAACAAGCTCACGTTGCCAATAGGGACACCATTGACGTTTGCAACAGTGGAGCCCACTTCGGTTGACTTGTTTTGATAATAAACGCTACCCGAATATATATAAAACGAGCTACTGGGATATGTTCTTAACTGATTGTAAAATACATCCCCGGCCCCAAACTTATAAAGAGGCATACTCGCACCTCCTAGTAGTCAAGCCTCACTCGGAGTGTTAACTCATTCGTGGGATCCTTACGGAGTGGCTCGGACAACTTGGCGACTGCTAGCAACTCGTTGTCTGCGGAGTACAAGCCAATAGAGGTAAAGTATGCAACGGGCGTATCAGATGGGCGCGTTTTCACCCTGATTTCACTTCCACTTAGATAAGTTGGATTTGAACTATAGTTAAAATCAGTGTGACTTGCTCGACAGAAGTAAATTGTTGAGTTAAGCTCAGTTGTATTATTGAATGAAATATTAAATATTCTGTTTCTTAATCCGGTATTCATAGTATCAATAGTAGAAGCTGTAACTGCTGCAAATCCCGATCTGCTAAAGCCGGCGCCTAGTTCACAGCCGTTTATAACAGAATAGGCAGCGTCTAAGTTTCGCAACAAGCCACCAGAGTTAGTAGTATTAAAGATTGAACCAGATACAACAGCTATTCCGGCTTGATAATAAATAAGGCCAGCGGGAGGTTGCGTACCTGTTGTTGAATCTTCACCATTAACAAAGGATACATTACCAATCGAAGTTGAAGCATAAAGAATGCCGTATTCGCCGGCAGGCGAATCAACATAATAACCATCAGACCCAGAGTGGTCTGTCAGTTTGATTCTTTCTTGGAATAGTTGGCCACCATGACCATGACTAGCACTAACTGCAACTTCAAAGTTAAACGAACCTTTCTTTACCTCGTCTTTTGATAGAAGTCTAGCGAATGGAATAAAATAAACATCATTCATGGCTATCCCGGCAGCGAGACCGGCAGAGGAAGACTCCGGAATCGTGAATCTCTTAATCGACCCAGTATCATCATATCCCACCAAATATTGAGCCATTTGATTATAAATATTCTTTTTCTTATCTTGTTGGCTTGTAAGTGTAGCGAATATTGTAGAATCTGCTGAGATCCCAACAGATGTATCAAATATATGGTTAGCAGAAGAACTTAAGAAAGGGTAATCATAAACACTAGAAAACATTCCGTGCCCATAAGTTTTAATATTATCTTCAGCGTAAGTACCCGATACAATAGAACCTGTGATTGGGATTGCCTCGTGGAGAAGGGTTCTGGTTTGTGCTAAATCGTTGCTCTGAAAGTTTTTAAATGTCGTAGCCATTATTAATCCTTATCCTTTAGATTGGTGATCCATGTTTCTTGCAGAATTTAACCGGAATGTCGATACGGTATCCAGTATTAACTCCAGTGATTCTAATATTTGATCTGATGGTTTTAAACTCTTGACTAGCTGTTTTCGAAGTTGAAATGGTTTCTGTTGACCCAATCGTATCGAACAAATAATCAGATGTATTTAGTTCCAAGGACGAGTTAACTTTAAAAACAATAAAAGTTCCGCGAGGACCTTTAATAACTTGATTTGAAGAGTTAGTAGTGTCAGTATTGTTGCGTACATATTCAGCATCAGTACCTCTAGACAAATAATATGTTGCCATATTATCGTCATCCACAAAAGACACTGAGGCTGGTTGAGCCATTTGAGGACTAACGATGAAGCCAAGCCTGTTATCCATCTCGATTTGGTATTGTGTTTCCAGTAGAACTGGTGGCATTGTGCGGCCGGGGGATATGGCAGTTGTGTTTAATCCTTGATCAACGCGAACGCGGTTACCATTTGCAGCAGGATCCTCTCCAAAAAGAACACCAGCGACTGACGTGCCGGTGGAGTTTGCCTCTAGCTCCGTCTGTGTGTCGGAATCAACTGCGACGAGGAAGAACCCACTAGAGTGTTTAGCAGTTGCTGTTGTATCAAAAACTTCGTTAAGAGCTAGTACTGGAAGATATAATAAGTTATTTCTTGGGATTGATATAAGCTTAGACTTCATAGAAGAAGCATTATCAGTAAAAGCCTCCAATACAGGCGATTGCAAAATCTCAAGATCATAATAAGCAGATCCGCTAGCGTTGTTTTTGTTATAAAGTTCGTAGTTGATTTCATCATCGCCAAGCGCAAACTTAACAATCTTGAAACTACCATCTCCCGCAGCCAATCTCATGCGACCAGTATCAGTCAATACAGCGTCGAGTATAATATCACCCGAATTATCTAAAAAAGCCATTCGTTTCCTCTCCTACAGCGATCATAATAAATAGTATATTAAAAAGGTTTTCTCTCATTCTATGAACTCTTGAGTTGTTTTGTCTTAAAATTTATATTTAAATCAAGTTTCTTGCCAGTTGATTTAGATGTTAGTCGCACCTTAAATTTCTTCCCAAATAATGATTCTTCTTCGGTCCCAAGTTTTATATTTCTGTTTCCGCCGGCGGGCTGCAATGCATTGTCATCATCGCGGAGGCCCGAGCTTTCTTCATTTAGGTATGCCTGAGATATCCTTGGAACAATCTGTATTATTTTTCTTGCAGATTTGGTGGTTATTGTAGGGTCAGGTGAGGCCATATCATAATGTCTTATGATTGGGTATCCTGCCCCTCCATCATTATATAGTTCTATTTCAAAAACCGAGCTTGGATTAGATTTATGACCATGTGTATCTACTGTCCGAAATACATAATAATATTTTTGATTTGGAACCTGAGATACTAAAGCTGTCGCTGACGAACCGTTCAAAGGCACATTAGTCGGTGAACTAGTCAGAACTGTTGCAAATAACTGTCCTGCAAAATCATCAATAGTAGCTGGGATTTGAGATATTCGGTATATCTCGAAAGCCGATGCTGAGTCATCAGTCTTAAAGGTGAGCTTACCATCATTTCTATTTTGATTGATGGCCACTTGTGCATGTTCATTAGCCTCTTCCTGATTAAAGGCTATAGGTTTAACATCTTCTTGGCCTGTAGATGTGGTAAAAAACATCTTAACACTGTTTCTATCATCAACAACCGGGAAAAATCTAATCTCTGGTTTTAATGGAGGATTATCAAATATTCTTCCTGTTGATGACAAGAGAGGTACTTCTATTAGCTTTATCGTTGGGGTTGTAAAGATGGGCACTGAAGCAGTGCGGTTATTTGGACTCTCAAACGAGTCCGAGACTGTGGTTGGAGTACCATACTGGTAGCGAGTTCCAATGACTGCTCTGTACCCAGTTACTGTATAGATGTATTCAGTGCCGTATTTAACTTGCGTGTCCACAAACTTGAACTGATTTTCATTTGACAAAAATTCTTCAACCTCAGCAGAGTTCATAAAATGAAATGTTTGTATTGGATCTTGTAATACTGGCTGAACCGGTCCTAGCCTCTTCTCAACCTTGTACATAAGCATTTCAGAATACGCTTCGTTGCCATCTATTAGATCTTGAAATGTTCGCCTATTATCATCTGCAAGATCTTTCAGCCCGTCATAGCAACCCTCTAATGCTAGAGCGAAGGCATCATTATTAGCAACTGCTGTACTAACTGAGTTAAACCCGATTGGAAGCTTTGTGAGTTGGTCATACAGGCCGGTAAGTTCTAGCGCGTTGGATTTTGAGCCGGGTGGCCCATTAAGATATGACTGGCCAGAGTTAATGCCAACAAAACTAAAATTATTTGGTGGTGGGTATGATGTTTCCACGTCCGGAGCATATGATGGCGCGTCGATTAAAGTCCAGTCTAAAAGATTTAATGTTTTAACTGGTATTTCAGAAACGCTGGTTTCTTCCAGCCCTGATCGTTTGGCTATAACTTGCGTCGAAAAAATAAAAGGTTCAGATTTTAATTGTGATGCCACATCAGGTACACCCTCTATGTCTCTAGTTAAGGCTATTCCCATTGTGCTATCTTTCATCACCTTAGCAAATTTCTTATTCTTATCAATAGGTATATTCATATCCACATACATTTGAAACAAATATTTACTGCCTTCATAATCTGCTAACAATGGCATGTTTTCAATCGGAACTATTTTGTTTTGAAGACTTAATCTTTGGCTTCTGTTTCTTATATTGCGCCTTAACTGTTTCGCGGTAGGAGACTTTAGCACATCAATATCCCTAGTGCCATCTTGTTTTGCGGTGCCTACTTTTGTGCTTTCGTCAAACATAGAGTATAAATCTGGGAGAACGACGTGGTTAGTTACTACTGCTGCTATTCTTTCGAAGTTAGCGTCACTAAAGTTATATACATAGTTTATTGCAGCCGGGGATGAAGCAGCCGAGCCCTCTACATTCAACATTTCTTCTTTTGTAATAGGGGCATCAAATGAAGTTACAAAGTCTTCATATACTATAGTAGGATCAAAAAGATTGTTAACAATATCAATCCATGATTGATCAGTAGTAGCATCTTTATCTCTAGTGTCCAACAATCTTATTGTTTGTACATGCGTAGGTACTAACGTTGGGTATGGGTTGAACGGAATTGGGTTGCCTGTTCTGCCACTAACGGAGCCGGCCGGGCGGTCTATATTCTCTGCTCGTAACTCTGCGACTGCAACACCGGGATCCACGTCGTCGCTAGGGGCACCAGTTATAACATCTGTAAAACTTTCCGTGCCATCAGCCAACGATATGTTACCGGACGCGATGTCCGCCTCTAGTGGGACAGGATCAAATATTTTATCAAGCTTAACCGTGCTATCATTTTCAAGTACAGAAAAATTTATGCCATTTTGGTTTTGGGTCCAACGGCCAAATATTGCGCGGAATCTATCTTGAGTATTCATGACACTTGGATTTGCGAATCTTGTAGTTTTTTTAGCCATTAATAACCTCCTCCAGATGGAGTTGTAGACGGAGAAGACATTGTGGCCGGCGAGTTCGGTGATGCGGTTGTGGTAGATTGGGCGCGGGCTGGTGTTGTAGTAGACGTGGCGCCTGTTGGAGCACGGGGTGTTCTTGTTCTTTGACCGGTCGCGACGGCTTCGCTAACTACCCCAGATTGTGCTTGGCCTTGTGTCTGGTCTGTTTCGATACCAAATGTAGCGCCAGTTCTTGAAATTCTTCTTGGTTGTTGGATAAAGGTGTTGGAAGTGAATTCTGGTAACAATCCAGATAACCGAGTGTTTCTTCGTATTAACCTTCGAAGTACTCGGCGCCCAGTTGTATCTAAATCTTCATATTCTGTTAAACGACTTATGAATATTGATTCTTCCGGTGTTTCAAAATCAAAATCCTCACCAGATTCATCCTGTAGTTCCACCAGTTCGGCATCAGCAGTAAGGTCTCTCTGGTTCGTTCGGGAACTTAGAATAAAAGTTGTGTTATATTCTGGCAGACTCAACTTTCTACTTTTTCCAAAATATGGTATAGTAGCGGGGCGAAGACGACACACAAATGGTCTCCCAGCATCAGATATTCTATCAAACACCTCCTTTGTGAGCATTCTATAGATAGGAGCAGAAGCTTGAATATTTTCATTCCTATCTTTTTCAAATCCAACCAATACTTCTATTTGATTAATATGGTTATAGTTAAAATAATACAAACCTGTATACTGCGAAGAACTGATTAGATCAAAGCCTTTATTTTCTAGAACAGTAAACCAGTTTTTATTGGTCCTCGGGTCATCACCCATAAAAATAGACTTTATCTGATTGGGAATTTTGGATATAAATCTTTGTTTTTTTGCTTGTGGGTTTTTTTTGTCATCATACTTTTCCAATTCTTTATCTATGATGTTTCTTTCATCCGAGGGGCGGAAGAGTTTAATTGTTTTCTTCTTTTTATTTGAAAGGCCACCGTCAGTAGATTGAATATTAGATTTTACAAATAGTGTCGAAACAGAAGTAAAATCTCTAAGCTGATTATCGTCTATTGGCATTTTAGCGAACTTGTTTGCTAAAAAGTCATTAGTAAATAAGGTACTCTCTCCTAAATATTTTTTAGATCTTAAATTTTTGCGTTCGCGCTCTTCAAGACCATAATAATTATCTTCAGCTATTGTAAAAATATTTTCAGTTTTCTTGGTGGTTAATGTTACACCATATTTGCTGATTAAGGATGCATTAACTACGTTTGTCTCATATGTATCCATGTTTACCTTAGCCTTATTCGGCCTGTAATCAGCGCGATATTCTATCGGAGATAAGGACGGTATGTAAGGGGTTGTTTTTGGTCCTCTGAAGACTTCTTTCTTTTTAGATGATAGAGAATCTCGTTCCTTCGAAGAATTGACCAGATTTGTTATCATAGAATCGTATTGGCTCACATTCCACAACCTGCGGCCGCGACCAACTAATTTTAATCTTTTTTTACCGTGATATACTACGGCGGGTGTTAAATAAGAATAGTAAGCATCTTCAAGATTTATGAACCTAGTAAAGTCTTCCGGCGTTTGTGAATCGCCTACGGGAGGCTGTAAGACTTCGGCGGCAGCGTTTCTGCTAAAATATTTTTGATTCTCCAGAGACAATCTTTGTGATAGCTGATCAGTTGTAATAACTCTCAGTCCTAAATTCTTAGATCTCTGTAGATTTAAAAAATCATACCCAACAAAATTTTGAATGTTACTGTCATGCACAGTTTTGAATTTCTTAGTCAATCGAATTGCAGACTTTGACAATTTGCCTTTAAATGCTGATGTCTTGGCATTGTAATCTACTTCGTCTATCATAGGAATATTTGTTTTTGACAGTGGAGTACCAGATCGATTTTTACCGCCTATTGCCGCAAATGAAAGTTTACTTTGTGCCAGTTGTAACATTTCAAGCATTTTTTCAATGCCAGTCACCGACCCACTAGATGGCTCTACCAGACTGTGTAATAAAAGTGAGGCCCTGACTATATCACTTTGCCTAGCATTTGTTAGGTTCCTCATAACATCACTGTACACGGCTATCGCGTTCAGCCACGGGGCCTTGGCTATACTAGATTGCACTGCTCGTCGTCGGCGCCGTCGGTTTGGCACGTTTACATCTCTGAACTCTGGTATTTTATAAATTTCTTCCATTTCTTTTATAAAATCTTCTGTAAATAAACCGGTGGTTTTGTTTGTATTTTCTGCTCTTGAAGCTACACCATAATATTCTGTCAGCGTTCCTATTGCTTGTGTTAGTTTGTTTCTTTGATCATTAACAAAGATAGCGGTTCCGTCTTGTATTTCAAAATCTACACTGTAAGAATACAAGCCATCTGTTCTTTTGGACATATCAAAGTCAGATACAGTGAAAGTTCTAATCCCTTCTGATCCTTCGACTCCTAATTTTATTTCTCTTATGCCACCGGTTACTACTTTTTCGGAATCTTCTAGGGCTGGGTTTAAAGATTTCTTGGTTCGGCGAGGCTGAACAACATTCCGCTTGGACTCACCGCTTTGCGCGACGAGGCTTTGTTGCTCTAAGTCGTTTAATGTAACAACTTCATTTTTTGATAAACCTTGCTTAACACGGCTTCTTAACACAAAAAGATTTTTTATTCTTGTGTTGTTCATAATACGCCTCTTTGCCGACGCGTCTGCGCGGCGGAAGCAAGCACCAAATTGTGATTTTTCTGCTATTACCTTATACATGTCAAGATGAAAAATAAATCGAAGTTGGTTGATCTCATTGAAAGCATACTCAGGTTCTGTTATATAAAGATTTTTCTTTATTATTCTATTGCCTTTAGCTCTTTTGTTTTCCAGCTTTTTGTTCAACCTCTTCTTTTCTGGTCGTAAAAGAAAATCTGACTGTTTTATATCTTCAAGAACCCTAAAATCTCGAACTACTAGGTTGGGAACTTTTCTTTTTTCTAATCGAGGGTGGGCTTGTGGGCCATGAAAGGCGCCTGCCATGAACCCAGAAGGTTCGTGATAATGTATTGGGCCGGCCCACAGTTTTTTGTCAGGTAATAAATATATACTTGATCCTGTTGGTACTTCGCCAGCTTTAATAACCCTTTGTGAAACTGCGGTGCCTTGGAAAAACCTTCTGGAAGATTTTACACCGGGAGATTTGTGCAAATAATACTCACGCAAATCAACAAAAGTAGCAGCAAAAACTGACAAATTTCTTGGTCTGTAGCTTGGGATTTCAAAAGTAACTTCATACGTTGTGCTATAAACTTTTTTACCATCTATACTTTCAACTTTTTGATCTAATATAGGAGTTTCGTTTTTTCTTAGGCTTATGTTTTTTTCTATAACTTGAGACCGACGTTTTAGTTTTTTCAAATACTTAGGTGTAAAATTGCCATCCTCTAAGTTTTCTATTGCATCTTGAGTACGAGCTAACACAATTTTTAAATTTAAGAACTCATTAAACTCACTGTTATTGTACCAAGTTGTATCTCCATCTTGTTTTATTCTTTCTTTAATGGTAACTTCTGTTTTTATCTCTAGAGACCTGCCAGCAGGAGATACATCTCTAAATCTAGGACTAATCTTTTTCGGCTTTTTCTTGCCATACTTGTTTTTTTGTAGCCCATCATCAGACTCCAAATCATAAGATACTCCATTTCTACTTCCCGGTGTTGTGTTCGGGAGTAGAGTTACTTTCTTAATGTACACTTTTGGCAAGGCAGTGTTAAAAATGCTTGGAAAATCAACTTGTATTTGCATAAACTAGAACCTCATATACCTAAGTAGTTTTTGATTAATAATCTGAACAATCTTCGTCCAACGCGTCGGAGCCGTAAATATTTTGCCGAACCGGGATTGACAGGTCCGGGCAATTAATGTCAATATCTGTATATAGACTCTTGCCGGCCGCTTTGATCTTTGATATTGATTTACATAGAATAGTTTCGGAGATTTCATCATCTACGTTGATGTCAAAAAAGTATCTAACAAACGTTGGATCGATTTCCGGGGCGGCGCCGGAGACTCGGCCTGCTTTTATTTCAGCCTCTTTTTTATCTATTAGTATATTGTTTTCTACCATTTGGAGCGGCTTTATGAAATTTAAAGGATTTAGTATTTGTTCTCCGCTAGCGCCAAACTCATTTGTTATTTCAAAAACTTCTATATCATAGTTTTCAAAGTCAAATGGTGCGTTAAGTTCCTCAAGTGTAAATATTATTTGTTCTGGCCCAACAACAATTTGCTTTCCATCACTGTAAGTTGTGCCCGGAGTTAATGAAGGATCTACTTCAAATTGTACCGCTTCATCGGCTGGGAACTCCGGATCAATAACTTTTATTTTATACTCAATATCAAACTCCAATTGTGGTATTTTCTGTAACTGATGTGCTGTTGAGGCAACCCCTGACACGGTTCGGGAACTGCCGGTCAAGTTAAACTCTAATCCTTTAATTTCACCAGCCAAGAATTGGGCGCGGAAAGCCGGGGTTTTAGTTGATTCATAGTCAGAAGTACCAAGCGACATCGGCATAACATTGAGTTTCTCATAAGTACTTAATCTAACTCGATCAACTAGGTCATTTTGCCCATCAAACAAGTATTCGTCGCAGCCGGTGAAAGTATGTTGTGCTTTTAACAACGGCGTCTCATCTTGTATACGACTTTCTATAACGTTTATGCTTCCAGTAGCCGTAATATCACCATACTGTGAGTCATAAAGAACATTATCATCAAAAAAAGCATAAAATTCTGGTTTCCACAGGCCTTTTGATAATAAGTGGCGACCATATTGAGTCATTTTTATATCTAAAACTTCTTCTTTTGGATTGAAAAATTTCATTTATTAATCCCCCGCTGGTCCAACATCAACAGCCTCATCTCTACTAGTCCTATCATTTAATGCGTTCTGTGCAGCTTCGCGTTTCTGCTTCTTCATATCTAGGTTATTTTGTGTCGGTTTAAATTCAACTTCAGCATCTATATCAGCAACCTCAATCAAAGAGAAGAAATCATATGGCCAGTTAGAAGTATAGAAAGGAATGTCTGCTCTTTCGGAGCTTTCGATCTGTTTAAAATAATTTGATTTCGCGCGTTGCTTGACCTTAAACACCATCCACTGAAGTTCTTCGGGGAACTCAACCCTTGGTGGTTTAATGCCTTGCTCATCTGCTTCTAGAGCATCAAGAACATTAAAATTCAAGAGTTGGTTTGCAAGAAGAGGGTGCGAAACTGTGGCCATTGCCTCTTCGCACCTTGTTCCAATTTTGGGTGAAAGGTTTTGCCATATATGCGACAAATCATCTTGACTAAGTTTATGAGAAAACTCAAATATATACATTGCTATTGGCTCAACAGCGTCGTTTTGAACAAAATCAAATGTTGGAGGGAAAACATATTTTTCCATCAATCTTTGTTGTCTTAGAATACTGTTGCCGGCCGCTTTATCAAAAAACGGTTTTTCGAACTCGGTTCGAGCTACAGGAACATTGAAAAATTCTTTGTCTCCATCTACATCTATAAATGGTACCGCTACAACAGCTTCAAATATAGTTTTAGATGATGGCATTTCACCAATTCTAACTGGTTCGGTTGGGAAACCACATATATCAACCAAGGATAATGGAGAGTCTGTTGTTGACACAGTTTTCCGGCCCGCAGCGTTATCAATCGCATTTCTATCAATTTTCATATTTTGCGGAATTTTATAGCCATTTAAATCTTTAGCTACAGCATCAATGGCCTCGGCAGAATTAGTACTGCCACCTTTTGCAAAAATTGAGAAGGTTCTCATGCCCTCTGAAACAGCATTTCGGAGATCAAACTTGCCGGCCGGGTCAAATATAATACTAGAAGATGGGTGATTATTGATAAAGTTATCTGGAATATCAGTGACCTGAATATAAACTCCTTCCGCATCGCGCGGGATCCTGCCAAATTGGTGCCACATACCCCTTGGTACAACACTATTAACTGCTCTTTGATAATCATTCAAACTTCCGATTGTTCCATTGAATGTTATATCTGACATACCAAGATATCCAAAGTTTAGCATCGGTGTCTCAAATTTAGTTTGGATACGCCAACGGTCGTCTCCTGCATTGAAACTTCCATCACCTAATCCACTTTCTGCTAAATCAGCCGAAACAGCTTCAGCCGCCAAGCTTCCCACTCCGCGAGCTTTAGAAAAAATATTAAGTGAGGCATCCAGATGCATTGCCCATCTATTAGCCCAAGGTCCACCCATTGGACCGATGTCACTTCCAGTTCCGTGGTATGTTGATCCCGTATCTTCTGTCGAAAAATTGGTTCTTAAGGCTTCTTGGTCAAAGCGCCAACGAACCACATAAGTACCCTCGCCGCCAAATCTAGAGCCTTGGCCAAATTCGTAGTCTAGGATAGCAGAACCAGAAGAAAACTCAGTTGAAGCTAAATTATGTAAATCAGAAACTGTCACTGTTCTTGTGGTGTTGTTTATTACTTCTAGACCTGTGGAACCGCTATCAAAAGATTTGTAGGGATAGTAAATAAGATCAATCCAAGACTCACCATCAAAATAAGGCGGAGTATGTGATGCATAACGCCCTCGGGCTGGAGTCATCTCTCTAGAACCAGTAATACAATATTTTTGTTGCGACATTACTTGCGACCCTGTGCCTGCGAGTACTGGTGGGCCGAAGGCTGATGGGCGACTGTACATGGTGAAGTCTGTAAGGGAGCCACTTATATATTGTGGGACCTGAAAGTCTCCCCAGTCTCCCGAGGTTTCTTGTTGAGATCCTGATTCAAAACTACGATACATTTTAATACGCATACCATAAGGCTGGCCCGGAGTTACAGCCTTAAATTCTTTTTGAGGTGCTGACAGAATCTCTGTTGGTTTTCCGTCTTTGATAAAGACATCCAGCGAGGAGGCCAAAAAGTTGTGCATCATATTCTTGTATTTTGTGCCTTGTTCGCTGCTTCCCCAAGAAGCCGTAACATTTATCCCTGCAAAAGCACTTGGTTCATCATCAACAATATTTTTACCATAAATATATTTACCCGGCTCAAGCACTGTCTCGAATGGAACACGATAATCCCAACCATCATTATGTGATACTATATTAAAACCAGCCAAAAGGCCCGTGAGGCCATTTTTTGAATCATTTCTTGAGTTAGAGAATATGCCCGCAGAAGCTGTAGCCACCATTCTGACTCCGGTGTTTGCGCTTGCTCCATCTCCGGCCATGATCATTTTACCAACATTGTAGGAGCCAGTCATTATCGGGTAGTCAACTGCAACTCCCGATTTAATAGTATTGTACACAATTCCGGGTGCAAAGAAAGGTTTGAGCATTGTTCTCCAAGCAACTTGATATGTGTTTTCGGCGCCTGTTGAAGAAGAAAGTTGTGTAAGCGGGGCGTAAGATGCGGAGAATGCAGACGCTAGCTGTAGAGTTCTTTCGGCAGGATAGAAGCCGTCGTATGGGACAAACTTTTTGACTGCTTTGCATCTTAACTTCACCTTTGCGGGCTCCAATATTCCGCCTTCTTTAAGACCATCTTCTCGAACAACTTCAAAGTGTTGCATAAAATCAGAGTTGGTGAATATTTTAAAGAAGTGAGGATATCCACTATTCTGGAGATACCCCTCTTGACTGGGAACACCGGGGAACTGAAATAAGGCTGGGTTTTCTGTGAGGTAATCAAAACCATTTTGTTCGTAAAAATCTATATGATCTTCTATTCTAAACTCCGGTATAATAGAGCGGCCGCGTGTTTTTGTTTTTATATCCGAATAAAAAGCATCATAATCATCATAGAATGGTGTTGCTCGTTCTTTAACAAAAACACTTGATGTGCCTTCGTATCTTCCTGCCAGATTGGGTGCATCCCAAAATGCTTCGCCAGCACCAATGGAGCTAGTTAATAAGAGGTAAGATGTTCCAGAGAAAATAAAAGCCGATATATCTATTTGTTTTCTCATGCCTGACATACCACATACCGAAGAAGTGTAAGGATTGATATGCTTTCTAGCGTACAAAGCTCCTGCTCGAAGTTGAGCTATTTCACCATCGTCTGAGCGATCTATTTCAAAGTCATCTTGTTGGTTTCGAACAAAATGAGTGTATAAGTTCTGAAGCTCACCGGGCTTATAGCCATCTGCATTATTAGCGTTAATACCACCAGTTGGATATCCGGCTAAAGTAGTTAAATTATTCTGATTTGTGGTAGATAACAATCCATCAAGTGCCCATCGACTTTGAAAAGGCGCTAGCTGAAACGACACATTTGAGGATCCCTGACCCTGACTATTAGTGTTTTTCTCCCGTTGGGTTTTTGAGTATTCTGTAAGATTTTCCGCGTTGGCTGGCGGTGTGGAAGGCCAAGTTCTATCAGAGCGTGCATCACGCCAGAAGTTGTTACTAAAATTGTTGCGGCCGCGAGTTAAGGAAGTATATGCAAAATTTCTGGGTGGATAGACTGTTTCTCTATATTTTAAACTATTAATCTGAAGTATTGGTTTTTGTTCGTCTAGGAAACTATCATATATGCTGAAATCGTCAACAATTTGTCTATAAGAGGTTTTCCTTTCGGAAGCTTCTAGAACATCAGCATCTAATAACCTGTCTACAACATCTTGGTTATCAAAGGTTATTACATCATTAGCAAACGATGTCCTAGCTACAACATTTGTTGATTTGAGAACTTTACTATTTTGTTGATCATCCCTAGCTTCTAATTCAAATACCACAGGGAAATAGCGATCTGTAACAACTGATTGGCTTATTAAAATATTTTCTGTCCTAGATTGAACTTTTGCTCTCCCGCCAGTTGGATCTGTTTGGCTGGAAATGATCACCGGATCATATGTGTGCGAATAATAATTATTTTTTCTATGATACCTTACTAAGCCAGTCTCTCCTACTCGTATTTGCTTCCATGTTGGATGACCATAATAGCCATTACGTTTTGTCAAAAGCGAGTTTAATATTAAGCCGGCGCCACGGGAAGCAGATGTCTCTATCATATTAGACACTGTAAAGAGAGGATTACCGTTTGTGAATGATATAGGTTGTGTGAGCGTACCTAAGCCATATTTATTAAAGCCGACCTCTGGTGGATAGGCTACGGCTAACGGGATTGATCCCACGGATTTCACATAGTTGGTTGATTCAAATCTACCATATGTTTTATTGAGCGTTTGAAACATTTGAAATCTAGTGTTGTCCATCGCTGATGGGCTAGTATAAAGTCTACCATACGGAGCGCCGGCTGCATTGAAAATATACCCTCCGGTACCGGTCTCTTTGTCGAAGGGGGTGACACCCAAAACAGTATCGACTACCCACTGAGTGACGTATTCGCGATCTTGGCCGATTATAAACTCTTGGGGATCAGAAAGGTTTCCACCAAATAATACTTGATTCGTTAAGAACGTAAGTGAACTATTAAAATCGTGTGTTTTGTCAATGGCGGAGGGGTTGCCGCCCCTACTTGGTAAGTAAGTAAAGGGAGCAACTTTAGGTCCTACGAAAGTAGAGAACAAGTCTCCGTAAATACCACCAATGTTTAGATGAGTGGTTTGAGGTATAAAATGATCATTAGGATTAGCAGCGGGCGCGAAAGAACCTGAAGATCCAGATATATCGTAAACACCTTTGCTGACTAAACTACCACGGCCCGTAAGTGTTTCGGTTGCTGTGGTAGTGGTTGAATATGTTATAGTGCCGGGAACAGAGCCTATCTCGCTTGCACTAACAAAGTTAACTGCTGATTCATACCTAAACCCATTGGCTGAACTCGACACTCTGGCTAGGCCATCATACGGGAAATAACCATATACATTATTGGCTGCGCCGAATGCAGAGTTAAATCTATCAGAAGAAGCTGTAATCCAAGCGTATTGGAAATCAGATCTTGGAATCATATGTTGTACATAATAGTTGTCGAACACTGTTCCTGTAACTGGAGTGTCGGAACCTGTGTCATATCCTTCAAGCCTATGAAGCGGGTTTCTATTAACTTTGTGAAAGCTTGCTGTTACATTAGTTGCTGATCCACTATATCCTATAGGTGAAGCTATAGAACCTGATCTAAGTCCAAACTGTGCGGAGTGTTCTGATAATAAAGTTTCTAGCGGGTCGCGAACGGTTGTATTTCT
>JGI24004J15324_10000415_pt1 | contig 17362 bp, 24 predicted proteins | sample LinPmetageLP32_FD_15324 | JGI IMG/M metagenome (IMG submission 15324)
TTTCAATTACATAAACAAGATATAGATTATAAAGGATATTATGAAAGCACAACACAAATATAAAACAGCCGCTCGTATGGGCAACAAAGAAGCCCAGAGAAGGATAGCACAAAGTCATGGGTATCAGTTAAGTATATGGGACTCACCTAAAACAATAGAACTATTGCGTAGAGCAGGTATTGAATTAGATCCTACACTAGTGCCTGGTTCTAAAGTATTTAACCGTAAAGGCGAACTTGTATCAGAATCTCTAGTATTATAAATTTTTTAAAAAGTCTTTTATAGTAGGACCATTATGAATCTTAATATTAGAATATTGATCCGAGAATAGTATACGATGCAAGTCAGTATTTTGCAGTTTTATAAAAGCCTCTTCTACAGGATCTATATTACTTACAATAGCATCTCGTATAGGATTTAGTGTTTCACACTCTTCTTGTAAATTATATATACCTTGACTATCACCTGATACAGTTACAGTATTATTAGAAAAATCTATATCTAAATTAAGTTTAATTTGCATTGATTATATCTGCAACATCGTTCCAAGAAACACCTGTATGCATAGTAAATGTGCTGTCAGCATCAATAACATCTAAGTCTTTAAACTTAAAATTACCCGTTAGTATACTTGTATCATCAGAAAAATTATGGTTAATCACCTTTTTCCATTTAGTATAGTTACCATATGTGCTTACAACATGGGTCTTTACTTCTTCTTTGTTTACAGGGTCCCAAAAGGTTATAGTCTTAAACTTTTCTTTTTCATTCCTGCTTACTCTAGTATCTGTTATTTCTAGTGGTATAAGTGTATCAGTTGTTCTGTTCACTGGTTTCTCCTGTATTTTGCCTCTTGTTTTTTCTTTTTTTCTTCTCTTTGTTTTTTTAGTTGCTTAATCATTTCTTCTGCTTCTGCTCTTAACTTAGCATCTGCTTCTGCTTTTTCCATTACCCATTCCTCATAGCAAGGATGTTCTGGTGCAAGCCATATTTCTGCTCTTGACTTATAAGGTTGGTGTGTCTTTTCGTCAGATTCAATTGTTCCAAGTTTAGTTATATAAGGATTATTGTATTTAAATATTCTTTGCTGTATTGCAACTCGACTTAAATTTAATTCGTCACTAAGCATTTGCATAGTTTTACCACACAACTCTTCGCTTATGCTTGGCTTAGAGGTTCGCTGTAGATATGTTCCGTAATTGTTTACTCGCATATGAATAGTTGCTATTTTAACATCTTCTCTTTGGGCTACATCAATAGCATGTTCGCCCCATTTTTTAAAGAAAGGTGAATTTTCATTTCTAAATGCGTGTTTATCATGTTTGAATCCTGTTTTTTTAGGCATTTTTATACTCCTTGTTTTTCTAGTATCTTATTTGTTGTTTCTGCAAAGTCAATTGCTTCTTCTAATGATGTTGTTTTATATGCAACTACATCGGTTATAGTGTCAACTGCATAATAAATTGTTTGCGATTCAGCAAATACTTGTATGTTCTGGTTAATTTGTTCCATTATTAGTCTCCTGTTTATACATTTATTTATCTTCTTTCTATATATTGTAGCATCTTAACGGTTATTAGTCAACCTTTTTTTCATATAATTTTTAGCATTTAGATAAATATATCAGTATACAAGGAGGTCACCTCCTACAAAAGCAAAACAGGAGATCCTTTTGAGCGAGAATTATCTAGATTTTATCACCTCAACTCATTCACTTTACGAACGATATATTTCAGAATGGAATCTATGTTATAACTCGTGGATAGGAGGAGTAGAATACAAAGACGCTCAATATCTAAGAGCATACTCAGTAGACCTAAATACCCCAAGCGAAACAATCAACACATACGTTACCAATGATGATGGTAGTGTGGTTTCTAAAAGCCGTGCTAAAATAGAAAATGGTTATAGCAGTGATGATGTAAATCGCGGCGGTGATATGTTGGGCGGAAGTTTTTATAATGAAAAATTAGAAAACACACCTTTATACAATTATGTAAAATTAATTGTAAGTGAGTATAACAGTTTGCTTTGGCGTAATCCTCCAACAAGAGAATTAGGAGAGTCGCTAGATATTGAAGAATTTTTAAAAGATGTAGACGGAGAAGGCAACAGTATAAACGAGTTTTGGAGTCAGGTAGACCAATTAGCAACTGTTTATGGTGTTGTGCATGTTGGCTGTTACAAGCCAGTAGGCTCCGATATACCTCGTTGGAAAATACATCACCCTACTGATGTAACTAATTGGAGTTATAGATATACTACAGATGGTAATTTAGAAATGGATAAACTAGTCGTAAGATTGGAAAGTTCAGATTATCATACAGTATATAGATACTATACAAAAGACACAATTGAAACAGTATTTGTAGGCAATGATGATGACTATACTCCACCAGTAGATTCAGATCAATTAAATTTTATTGAAGAAAATACATACAACATCATACAGGAAAATGAACTAGGTTATATACCTATTCAAACTGTATACAACGCACAAAAAGTTTATAACAATGTGGGTAGCACTATCATTCAAGACGTGGCACAAATACAAAGAAGTATATATGGCGATATGGCGGAAATCTATTCGGCAATAACGTATGGATCTCATCCAACACTAGTCGTGGATACTACAACTGACCAATTGAATGACGGTATGGTAGGCGCAGAACCAGGCTCAGTAATAAGAGTCGAGGCAAGTCTTACAGGCACACCTAGTTATGTTTATGAGTTTGCAAGTCCTCAGTTAGATGCAATAGACAGTATCAAAACACTGGTAGACAGCAAAATAGAAAAATTAACACAAATAGCAATGTTGCGTAGTGAGGACTTAATCAAGAGTTCACGCAGTGGCGAGCAAATTGAAGTATATGACGACAAATTAGCCGCACTAATACGCAAAAAAGCAACAAATTTAGAAAATGCAGAAGATAAACTGTGGAATATATGGTTTGACTGGACTAACATGTCAAAACCACAAGACTTCGGTGTAAGTTATAACCGACAGTTTAACAAAAAAGCATTAGAACATGAACTAAGTGAAATTAATTTAAGTATGAATGTGTTAGAAAAGTATGAGAACATGTTTGCAAAAACAAGTGATATTCAAGACTACCCTACAATAGCAGAAGCAGAAGCAGAAGCACAAAGACTGGGCGGTTCAGGATATCATGAACATACTAGAGAAGATGGTTTAGTAACATATATGCCATTTGCAACACATTTAGAATACGAATTAGCAACAGGTGAGAGGTCACCTGCAGATGAAGAATTTAAGAACGAAATGCGAGACAAGATACGCATGAGACTTACGCAGTTGTTGTCAGCCACAACTACTAACGCAGGTTTCTAAATATCTTGATTACCCAAACCTTAGGGAGTAAACAAGGAGAAAAAGATGAGTGATGAAATCACAAATGATACTCTAGTTGCAGGAGAAAATGTGCAAACAGCAGGAACAGATGCTGAAGCGGATACAAGTGTATCGGCAAAATCTGAAACGGATGTAGCGGAAACGTCTACTCCAAATGTTGAACATAAAGATGGAAAGTTGTTTGTGGACGGTGTCAGAGTTTATACTCGAGATGATACTAACCGCATAGCCGCAAAAGCCAAAGATGAAGCCACAAGCAGATTACTTGGCGAATTAGAAGTTGAAAGTTTAGACCAAGTCAAAACAGTTGTAAACCAGTTAAGGAATACAACGTCTGCAGAAGGCGAAAGTTTAAATGTTGATAGTCTAAGAGATGCTGTTAAAAAGAAAGAGCAAACTGTAGAAGAACTAAGAGCAGAACTTAATAGTGTAAAAACTAATTTTGCCCTTAAGGAACACTTAGGAACGCTCAAAGACAACATGCCAACTAGTTGGAACACAGATCAAAAACAGGCTGTAGTTGATCTAATGAAGGCTAGAGATATGTTACATTTGGATGGAGAGCAATTTGCCATTAAAAATGGTGAAGACTATATTACTACTGACGGTGAAACACCCGATTATAAATCAGCAGTAGAAGTAGTAGGTAAAACATTAGGTTTACCATTTGCTAAAAAAGGAGTTGCTACATTTGACGCAGACAAACAACCGGCAGATAATACCTCTAAAAAGGGTATTGATGAAGCAAGAGTCAAATCAGACCCTGCTTACAGAGCCGCGTATGTTAATGTGCGAACATTGAACGGTAGTCTTACTAGAGGTGAAATATCCGATAAAATGATTACTGATCAAATGAAACGATTACAAAAGACATAAGTTTTTTGTATTTTTAACTATAAATTAATAATAATTTCAAAGGAGAAATATTATGGCGACTACAACATCAGTAGCAAATTTATATGAGGACGTCGTTGCAGATTTGATACCGTATTACGATAATTTTGTATTACTTCCAAATCAGGCATTGATTCTAAACTCATATAACATCTCAGGTGGACTAGGAAATCAAATGAATATCCCAGTTACCAACGCATGGACAACAGGCGCAACTATCGCCGCTCATGCAAAAATAATCGACACAGGTGGTGACGATCAAGCAGATCCAGTAAATGACTTTGCACCTACTTCAGTAACTTTAGCAACAACTAAAAAAGGAACTGGAACATTAGTAGCAAACGAAGACTTTGAAGATGCAGGTTATAACTCAGTAAGAAACTCAGTAGTAACCCGCCTGTCCCGAGCAATTGCTCAGAGCACGGACAAAGAAGGTTTCAACGTTATTGGACACAACTTACCAGCGGCTATGACTAACCTTGCAAACGTAACAGTAGGCATGGACGGTTTATCAGCAACTGCAAACGTTGGTGCTTGTGAACTTTCATATGTTATGAGCCCAGAGGCTATGGCGTATGCAACTAAAAGAGAACCAACTGTTAAGATGTTTGAACAAATTAACAGAGACCAAATTGAAATGGTTGCTACACTAAGAAATGGATTTAAACAAGTCCATCCAACATTCATTAGAGCGATTGCCACTAAAGCAGGAATCAACCAAGCCAACGCGGCTTCACTTGACTTCTTCTCTACATCAGTTGCAAACTTAAGAGCCGCAAATGCTCCTACAGATGGCTTCGGATTTTACGCGGCGGTTGTGACGAGCGGTGCCGAGCTAGCCTTGTCTAAAGAATTAAACGGCGTGGGCGGTATTTCTAGTGGATCAATTGGTAGTGTATCACAAGACCTTGCAAATGACGCCTTACTTAAAGGCTTAATTGGTCAAGCAATTGGTTGCACATTTGTTAGAAGTAATAACACACCTACAGGATTAGCATCAGTATAACCCTATAGGATTTTAAGTATAAGAGAATAATATGGCATTTATAACAGTAACAGGGAATGTAGTAAGTTATGCAGAAGCATTGGACGTCAGAGATAAAGATCAAAGACTGTTTGAGGCTAATGAACTTGACTTCACTAATGTGCCTGACACGCCTGGTAATTTAGACAATTATATAGAAGATCTCACAACCAAAGCAACCGACCGTATCAATCAAAAGATTCGAGCAAGTGCTAGGTGGAGAGAGTATTTAAATGCAAGAGGAAGTGGTTTCAGCAATGATAACATTCCTGCATTTAATCCTAATCTAATATTATCTAGAAAAGCAGATGTGACGGACATGTGCTGTTATTATACCCTCAAGGAATACCTTCTACCAAAAATTGCAGATTTCGGTAACCCGGAGTCTTCAGAAGTGCAGAAGATTCAATACTATGACAACAAGTTTAATGATATATTTTCAGAATTATTAGACATGTGGGACTGGTATGATTTTGATTCGGACGGAACTGTTGAATCTGGAGAGAAGATGATTAGTTTTCAACTAAACAGACGCTCCAGAGGACGTAAAGCAGTCACAAGGGTAAGATAATGGCAGTTAGAGATACACTAAAAGCAAATTTAGACATCACACTAGCATCTACTTCGGTAGGTGTTAGTGCTGAACTTCCGTTCAGTAGTGCTAATGAGCCTCTTTATATAAAAAATATGAAGAAAGTGTATTTAGGTGAAGACAATATTAGTAAAACAGAGTTGATACAAACTTTGGATAACAATGATGTTGTGGAAACTGAAACTACAGTAACGGGTTATTTGGCAGTTGATGCCAAAACTCAACCAACTGACATAGATACTATAACAGCATCTATACTAAACAGTAGACTAAGTGTTACTGGTCAACCGACCAGAGAATGCGAAATGACTACTGCATTAGAAGATGATGTGTTAATTTATACTTTTAATTTTAATTTTATTACCGTATAACAAAGGAGAAACCAAATGGCAATAATAAACGTAAGTGCAGGTTCAGAAGCAGTTTTATTCCTCGGGGATACAGCCGCTAATGCAAACATTGCCGGTAGTAGTGGTCTTTCTATACCTAGAATGCAGGACATTACATTAAACAATTCCACAGGTGTTTTTAGATTTAAAACTCTAGACAACACGGCTGAGAGTGCAGTAACAACACCAGCAACAAACCAGATTACTCTGAACGTTGTTGTTGATGATGCGGCTTTCTTTGGCACAGGAGCGGCAGTTGATACTGTTGTTTCTACAGGATTGTTTGGTTGTAGTAAAAACAAAACCAGAGTATTCTTCAATGCTGGGTTCCAAGGAACCGACAGTGGAAGTAAATTCTTATCTGGTAGTGGTTTTATAAGTGGTCTTGCTCCAACCGTGAATATGGATAGCCCAGTCTGGGTTACCCCGGTCACGATCGAAGTAGACGGAGACTTTGCAAATTCGGCTGTTAGTTAAAACTAACTTGCTAAACTAAAAAGCATGTATAGGGGCATTAATTTGCCCCTGTATTTTAGAGGAAAAGAATGTTAAAATCAACAACAGTAGACAGATATAAACAGTGGAAAGAACATGCAAGTTCTAGTGATAAATTTACTTGGGAAGGTAAAGGATATACTAAAGAAGAATTTGATGCTCTACACTTTGGTGGAAGTCCGGAAAAAACACCAGAAACAATAAATACAGATATAGAGGAAAAACATGAAGATTTGGAACGATCACACGAGACTGGAGATACTAGTATCGATTGAAGCCGAGATGGCTAAAGCACAGAATGAAATAAAATGTGCATATAGAGATGTAGATAAAGCATCAAACAGGATAGCATTTGTAAATAGTGCTGTTCACAATTTAAAACAACGTCTAGCAGACGACAAAGATATAGATTTATAGGAGAAAGATATGAGATTATCAGAATTAGCGGCTAAGCCCAAGTTAATGGAACTCACCATTACAGAACCAACACTAGTAGAAAAATACGGAGAGGAACTAAAGTTTCATGTTCTTGACAGACAGCCTCTGGATGTTTTTGCTAAAATGAGTGCAATGGACGACAGTAATCCAATGGAATTTGTCGGAACATTAAGTGAACTTATACTTAATGAAGAAGGCAATCCAGTAATGTCAGATGACAATATTTTACCAATTGATGTGCTTACAGAAGCACTTAAACTAATTGGTGAGAACCTGGGAAAGTAACAACCCATAAGTTAAACCCTAAGGGGGCTGAAACACATTGGTTGTTGTTGATAGATAATATGGCAAGAACTTATGGTTGCTTGCCAAGTGAATGTTTAGTTAGAGCAGATAGTTTTGATGTAATGGTATTAGATGTAGCCAATACTTATAAAGAATATAAGAGGGCAAAAGACAGTGGAGAACCATTACCAGAACAATTACTAGATGAAGAAGAATTAGTAAATAGATTAAAGAGAGCAAGAGGTGAAGTTTAAAGTAGACAGTAGAGTAGTAGATAAAATGTTTAAGGATCTCTCAGAGATGCCTGAACTAGTTATGAAAGATACTTATACAACATACAAAAACACTACACCTGTTCGAAGCGGTAATGCTAGAAACAGAACTAAATTAGAAAGTAAATTAAAAATAGGGGGCAGATATCCATACGCAGGTAGGTTAGATGATGGATGGAGTAAGCAATCCCCACAAGGTATGACAGAACCAAGTTTAAAAGCATTAGACGGGTTCATTAAAAATTATATTAAAAGAGTAACATAATGGCAAAGAATATTGAAACAACATTAACACTTAATACTAGGCAGTTTGATAGTGCAATAAAGAGTAGTGAAGGTCAAGTAACTAAATTTGGACAAACAGGAACTGCTGGATTTGCCAAGGTAGCCGCAGGTGTTACAGCACTTATAGGTGCCGCTAAAGGTTTAAGTGGCATAGTAAAAATTGGTGCTAATTTCCAAGACTTACAAGATAGTTTAAATGCTGTATTTGGTAGTGCAGAAAAAGGTGCTAAAGCATTTGATAGAATTAAAAAATTCAGTTTAGAAACACAATTTGGTGTTGATACTCTGACTAATGCATTTATACAGTTAAAAGGTGCTGGTGTTGAACCAACAGAAGAACTGTTAATGACATTTGCCGATACGGCGTCTGTTACTACAGACCAGATGGGCACCTTCCAAGCCGCCTTAGACCTAGTGTCGCGTTCTACAGCGGGTGGTTTAGGATTAGAAGACTTAAACAGGCTAGCAGATAGAGGTATCCCTGTATTCCAAATACTACAAGAACAATTAGGTATAACAAGGTTAGAAGTAAGTGAATTTGGTAAAACAACAGAAGGTGCTAATAGAATCATTGAAGCACTTACAGATGGATTGAATCAAAGATTCGGTGGCACATTACAAACAAAATTAGACAATGTTAGTGTTAGATTTAGTAATATGAAAATTGCTATTGAAAACTTAGCCGCCGCAATATTTGAAAAATTAGAACCTGCAATTAGTGCCAGTTTAGATAGACTTACAGGATTGGCGGCCGCGGCAGAACAATTTGTTTCAGAAGCACAAAGTATAGATGAAGTAGTAGGTAGAATTAATACTGCTTTAGAACCGTTCCATAATTTTATGACATTATTATTAAATGTTATAGGTGGTATTGTTGCGTTAAGAATTGCAAGAATATTTTTAACATTTGCAACTGCTATTGCTAAAGCAACAACATCATTAAGAAACATGATGCAACATGGTGTGAATCCTTTTAAGGGTGGATTAGCAAGTATAACAAAATTTATAAGAGGTTCTTTCCTTATTGCTATAGGAGCCATGATATTTGACTTCTTAAGAACTATAAGAGTAGTAGATCAATTAGGTTTTGATTTAAAAACTAAATTAGTTGTTGCGGCAAAGGTTATGGTAAACAATTTATTAGGTAGTTTCCTAGGAATGTTTAGAAGTATAACTAATGGTGCTAAAAAGTTTGTAGATGAAATGTTAGAAATATTTACCGGCGATGGATTTGACGGTAGTGAAGTTGGTAAAGCATTTGCAGAAGGATTTAATTCAGGCTTTGAAGATGGTGCTATATTTGAAATACCAGAAATTATTAAAGAGGCATTAGATGAAGCAGGTATATTAGGTGGTCTTCCAGATGATTTCTTTGGCTTTACTGATAATGATTTTATAAATGAAAACATTGCTGAAAAGGTATCAGAGTCTGCAACTGTTATTGAAGAATCAAGTAGTAAAATTGTAGATGCTTTGAAGGCAATAGCAGAAGAAATGCAAACTAATTTCCTTAAGGTATTAGAAACTGCTAATAAATCTTTAAGTAATGATTTAGCAGAAAGTTTAATGGAAGGTAAATCAGCATTAGATAGTTTTAAAAATTACTTCAAAACTTTAGTAAAACAACTTATAGCAGATGCAATTAGATTGTTTATAGTTGAACAAATTTTAAGTAGCATATTTGGATTCTTTGCACCAACTAAAAAATTAGTATTTACAGGTGGTAAAGCAACTATTGAACCAAGAGCAAGTGGTGGCCCTGTAATGAAAAATAGACCGTATATAGTAGGAGAAAGAGGACCTGAACTATTTGTTCCAGGACAAAGCGGAGGCATAGTTCCTAATAGTGGAATGGGCGGATCAACAACAGTAAATTATAACATAAACGCCGTTGATGCACCAAGTTTCCAACAATTAGTAGCACAAGATCCAGAGTTTATATATGCAGTAACTCGTGCAGGGTCTAGAAGATTACCAGGAGTATCATAATGGGATTGCAAACAATTATAGACAAAACATCTTTTATAACAATTGATAAGAGAAAAGGTGCAGGCTTTACAGTAAGTCGTAGTGGGCATATAAAAACAAGTGTGCAACAAGGTTCACTATATAGATTTACAGTAGGAGCACCAGAAGGATTAAAATATTCTGAAAATAGAGGTTTATTAGAAACTTTAGATTCACTAGACATAACAGAAGAATCAAATGTTGATATAGGTGATACAAATACTAATTTAAGTTATATTACAGAAGTAAAAGGCACAATAGATTCACCAGACACAGGTGCTGGTTTAGTTATGGTAGGGCATAGTGGTAGTGATCTATATATAAATTTTAGTGGTGCAACAGGTTCAGGCACAATTTTAAAGAAAGGTGACTTCATACAACCAAAGGGTAACACTAGCACATATAGATATCCTTACCAAATAACTAGTGATATATCAGCAACTACAAATGCTAATGTTACAGTATCAGTTCATAGACCTGTATTAGAACAAGACGGTGTAGCACTAACAAGTGGTGGTGTTAGACTGGGTCAGGATTGTAGATTCCATTTAATTTGTGCAAATATGCCTACATATAGTGTAGTTCCACATGATCTTATAGAATTTACAAAAGATTTCGAACTTATTGAGAGACTTACATAATGACTACTGCAATTACCAGTGTTCAAGCAGATGATATATCACATGCTTTGTTTATCGAAATGCAAATAGGTGCAAATGTTCATTATTTTTCAAATGCATATAAACCTGTAACTATAGGTTCAGATACATACTCAGAATTAGGTAGTTTTTTAGGTGTAGAAGATTTTTCAGACGATATAAGAACTACAGAAGGTGATGTTACTATAAGTTTAAGCGGAATACCCAGTGATCAGGATTATTTAAGTTTATTTTTAGCAGAACAAATAAAAGGTGGTAATGTCACTATAAAAAGAGGATTTTATAACTTAACTACCTCTGAAATAGATGCTTCTCAAGTTTTTACTCGTTACAAAGGTGTTATTACTAATTTTAGCATACAAGATGATGCAAACAGAATAAAAAATCAAGAAACTGTAACTATAAGTGTTACTACTAGTAGCATAAACACAATATTAAAGAATCAAATAAACGGACAGCGAACAAATCCAGAAGAGCGTAAGAGGTTGTTTGCTGGAGATAAAGTTTTTGACAAAATACCTGACTTATACAATACAAGTTTTGACTTTGGTAGAGATTATGTTGCAGGAGGCGGCTACGGCGGAGGCGGTGGCGGAGGCGGCGGAGGCGGTCGCAGAGACAGAAATAAAACCGTAATAGAAAGATAATGGAATATAATATAAGAACAGCCTGCTTTGCAGATTACGATAGAGTAATGGAGTTGCTTATTGATATGGCTAACTTCAATGAACTGTCAGAATTGCATACTCCTAAATGGACTGCTAAAAATGAGAAAGCAATCGCTAACCTAATTACAGAATGTGCAAGAACAGGTGTATTTTATGTTGGTGAAGTAGACGGAGTAATAGAAGGTGTAATCATAGGTGCTATATTTCCAAATATTTGGTTACAGGATGTTAAATGGTTACGAGAAATAGCCTTTTGGGTATCCAACAAAGCCAAACATACCAAACTGGGTTTTAGAATGGTAATGAAGTTCAGAGACGAAGCAATTGATATGAAAAAAACAGGATATATAAATAATTTTGTAATAACAAGCCTAGAAAAGTTGCCTGTAGAGTATGAAAAGTTTGGTTTTCACAAAATAGAAACCAATTATGCGTGGAGTAAGTAATGGCATCAGCAGTAGTTAAATTTGTATTCGCAGGAATTAAAACTTGGTTAGTCAATGCTGGTGTAGGAGCAACAGTTAGTGCCGTTATAGCCGGTGTTATAACAGGTGGACTTGCAATAGGAACTGCAAGAGCATTTGGTAGTATGTTGAAACCGGATATGCCGGGCGTAGGACCTAATCAGGGCACCAGGATTCAATTAGCACCAGACACTGGTAATAAACTACAAGTATGTTATGGTAATGTGCTTACATCAGGTCCTGTGTGCGATGCTAACATATCTAACAGTAACAAAACAATGCATTTCTTTATTGTGTTATCAGAAAAAACAGATACAGGAACATTTACAATAGGCACTAATGGTATACGATTTGGTGATAANAAACTTGTTTTNGGAACNGGNNCAACAGCACANCAAATTACAGGTGTATTTGANGCNAACGGAACNGCAGAAAATAACTGGACCGGTAAAATCCGTGTTAGAGTATATTCAGGTGGAACAGCAAGTAGTAATCAAATATTCCCAGTTCCAGGCGGTGGTGTAACAGCCGCGGCGGCAACTACAATGATGCCACATTGGGACACTACAACAAATTATAAAGGAACAAGTTTAGTTTTTGCAATGGTTGAAGTAGACTATGATGCAGAAGAAGGATTGACTAATATGGACGCAATGACATTTGATTTGCGTAACACTTTAAGATCTCCTGGTAATGTTATGTTAGATTACATGCAAAACTCTCGTTATGGTGCAGGTATAAACAGTGATTTAATTGATAGTCCAAGTTTTATAGCATCAGGTAACACCAGTGTAGGTGGTTACAGTGATGAGAGTATAAGTTTTACACAATTTCCTAGCACAGGTGCTACAAGACCAAGATATGAAATTAATGGTGTGTTGAGCACATTTGATGATGTTAAAACTAACATGGATAAAATTATGATGAGTTGTGGTAGTTTCTTATTGTTTGATGGCAAACAAGGAAAATACAAAGGCTTACCAAACAGAGTATATCCAGATCAAGCAAATTGTTTTGTTGCAAATGACGACAACATTATAAGTAAATTACAAATACAAAATACTGATCTATATCAAATGTATAACCAGATAGAAGTAGAATACTTTGATGAAGAAAGAAGAGATCAAAAGAATACAGTTTTTATTGAAATACCAGATTCAGATAGAAATACTGGAGAACCAGATAACGAATTAAGTTACAGTATGGACATGGTAAACAACAAAGTTCAAACTACAACTTTAGCAAATATAGATCTTAACCAAACACGATTAGATACAGTTGTTCAGTTTACAGGAGATCACAGTTTCTTACAAGTAGATGTAGGTGATGTAATTAAATTAACTAATTCAACATATGGATTTACTAATAAATTATTCCGTGTTATGCGTATAAAAGAAAAGGAAAATGATGATTCAACTTTAAATTGTGATATCATTGGACTAGAATATGCAGATACTGTATATGGCGCACTAGCAGTTACAACTGACGCACCGTTTGCCAACATAAGTATACCTACGTTACCAGTTATAGGTCCTATAATGATACCTAGTTTATTTAACGGTGGATATGGTAGTGTAGCATTAGATGAAGAAGTATTTGGTGGTGTTATAAGCAGAGAATCAATGGCTAATTTAAGTATTGGTGGACAAATAGAAGACAAACCAGCAAAGGTAGTTAATCCTGCTTTTAGTAATACATCAGGTAGAAGTGCAATAATACCAGTAAGAACATTAGATTTAACAGCAGGTAATGGTATTGAACCAGGAGACTATTCCTTTATGGCGGCAGGAGCACCTCTAGGTGAAATGCCCGGTTCAGGAAGTGCAAACTACTCATTTGTTGCAAATGTAAATATAGTATATGCAAATGGCAATGTGCAAAATCATGTATTTGGAACCGCTATAGCAGGATCACCAACTATACCTAGCACAATAGAAGCAAATAAGAAAATAACTATAGGCCCTAATCCTGTTTCCGGTAATGTCACATTAGAAGCAGAAAACACATTAGCAGGTGCAAATGGAACTGTTGGATTTAGCCAAATGAGATATGATATGGTAAGGTTAACTAAAGGAGATGTATTCTAATGGCACATTTTATATTTTACGATACAGTAACTGGCAGAATTACAAATAATTTAAATTGTAGTGTTGCAAGTAAAGACATTATGGTTGCAGAAAACACTAATTTAGGTGCAATGGAAGGTGTATGTCATGACATTGATAATAACTTAGTAAATGTTAGTAGTGACCCACATGTAGTAGAATCCATACCCGCAGTAGCAGTAGATGTTCCTGCTTTTTTAAGAAGACAAAGACAAAATTTATTAGTTGCTAGTGATTGGACGCAAGCCGCAGACTCACCTTTATCAGACACAAAGAAAGCCGAATGGCAAACATACAGACAAGCATTAAGAGACTTACCAACAAGTGCAGGAAGTTGGACAACAATAGAAGATATAGTTTGGCCTAGCAGACCGGAGTAATGTATGAGTAGACAAAGCAGAAGAGTAGGATTTTTTAAAAATAAAAATGTAGTTGGCACAGGAACAACTTTTGTGCCTTCTTTTACTATAGTAAGTGAAACATTAAGTAANAATAATTTAACTTATAATCTAGCATTTTCTACTAATTTAGATGCAAATACTACTTTAAAAACATGGATAGCACCGTTAGGTTTGTCAAATGCACGGATGAGTGCTCAAATAATTGGTGGAACTAATATTGGAACTACAACTTTAGACAGCAACGGTAATGGTAATATAACATTTACTGCAAATGTATCTCCAGAGATTTTTAGTGTTGATGCTAATTTAACCTTTCAAGTATATTGCTTGAATCCTTCTAATGATGATGTTTTATTTAACACTAGCGGAAGAACTATCAGTGGAACACCTAGTTACGATATACAATTGGCTCCGCAGGGTAGTTACACACCTACATATTCAAATGTTACTATATCTGGAACACCTACTACACTAATAAGAATGGATGTAGGATCAGGAACGCAAAGAAACATGCAATTAGATCCTTTAGGAACAATACAAAGTTCTTACTGGGACCAACAATATAATATTACAGCAAACCGACCTGATGTAGCAATTGAATCTATGGTTATTAGTGGAGGTGGTTCTGCTGTTTTAAACTTTAACGCATCTGATAGTGGTGCTGGTGGCGGTGGTGGAACTGTAAAAACAGGTAATGCAAATATTACAATGGGTGCTACATATGGATTTAACATAGGAACTAATGGTAGATTTACATGGGCATTAGATCATGGTGCAAATACCAGTTATAGTTTCTATTCTACAGGTGTTTCGGCACAAGAAAGTTATGCTTTTGCAAATAGTGCCTTTCAAGTAGGTGGTGCAAACTCAGGACCTGTAGACGGTATAGGATTTGGTGGTTCTTCTAGTGGTGCTAGAGGAGGTGCTAACGGAGGTGCTGGTGCTAGAGCAGGTGGTGGTGCTGGTTCAGGTAATCCATTTGGAGGAGGCACAAGTGTTCCAGGAACAGGTGGATTTAGATTTGAAACAGATTTAAATGACAGAAATCCTGCATCAACAGGTAATGCTACACATGGTGGTAATGGTGATGATGGATTTGTAAGCACATTTACAGGAACAAGTGTTACATACGCCGCAGGTGGTGGTGGAGAAGGACATGAAAGTTCGAGTTTCAACGGAACAGCAGGCGCAGGTAATTTAAATTATGGTAGTGGTGGTAGTGTAGCCAGCACAGGTGGTGGTCAATATGCAAGAACATTTACAGATTCACAACCTGGTGTAATTTACTTAAAACACTTACAAAACGGTGATAGACGTATCTTCTTATAACAGAAAAATATGTCATTTGCATAAATAGTAATACAATGGTTAGTATGCCTCAGTATATTAGCAAGAACCTTAAGGTTACGATCTACAGATATTTAAAAATACCATGTAAGATCAATAACTTACAATAGAAATGGAGATGTCATGTCTGGAAGATTGTTGGACTTTAAATCATACGTTGGAGGGGCAGATAATGTTCAAGTTATCGAAATGTTTCCTTCAACACAAAAAACTTTTACATATAACTATGGTGCAAACATAAGTTTATATAATTTCGAAGCAGATTATCAAACACTTGTAGTAGATACACTATCATATGATAGAATTACGGGAGATCCTAACTTTACTGATAGTAATATTATAGGGTCATTTCCTAAAGTAGAAATAGGTAATGCTAATATTGTAGTGCAAGATGCCGCAGTAGGAACTGTAAACTTTACTATACCATCACAAAGGTATACAGGTAATATTACACCAAGTGCAAGAACAAATGTTCCAATTACAGTAATTGGATTTACATGGACAAATACTGAACCCGCTCCGGATGTCGTAGAGACACATAGGTGGGCAGTAGTAGAAAGATATGAACCAGATGTGCCAGTAGGGAATGTATTAACATCCACAGGCTTTGTAGCATTAACTTAAGGAGTAAATTATGGCTAATATAGTTGTAACAACAACAGAGCCTGTAGTTAGTGTTAATTCTACTACCAATCAGGTAAATGTAACTCAATCAGTAAGTAATGTAATTGTAAGTGCTACAGCAACAGTTCCATCATCCACTATCAGAGACGCAATAAGTGTTACTGATAATGGTGGAGACGGAAGTTTAAGTTACAGTAATGCATCAGGTGTTATTTCATATACAGGACCAAGTGCCGCAGAAGTAAGAGCACATTTATCCAATACATCACCAATACTTTATAACGCATCATCAGGTGTAATCAGCATTGACAGTTCTGTGCTTTTACAGGATACTTTTGTTGACTTAGGCACTACATCAGGTAATCTTGCTGTAAACTCTACTGCTGGAGATAACTTTAAGGTAGTCTTAAATGGTAATTTAACTGGTTTTGACTTTACAGGAGAAGTAAACGGAGATAGTTACACTTTTGTAATCATACAGGACGCAGTTGGTGGTAGACAAATAGACACTACAACACATAGTGCTTTTTGGAGTAATGTAAAATTTGCTAATGATTATAAAACATTAGATACAAATCCAAATAACTGGAACATCATATCTATGGTATATGATGGGACAACCTTCTATGCAAGTTTAGTAGTAGAAGAAGCATTAGGAATTACAAACAGTGACCTAGCAAACAGTAATGTTATAGTAAATGGAACAACAATTGCATTAGGAAGTAGTGGTAATATTTCTAACTTTGGTTCTTTAACAACAAACAACTTAACAGAAAATACAAATTTATACTATACTAATGCAAGAAGCAGAGCGGCTTTAAGTGTTACACAGGCAAGTGCCAGTGGAGCAGGAACATTAGGATATAACAACGGAACAGGTGTGTTTACATATACACCACCTGATTTAACAGCATTTGGTTTAACAAATGCTCAAGTAATTACACATATAGCAACAGTTCCTTTAGCAGTAGGTGGTAACTTATCAGTAACAGGTAATATTGATGCTACAGGTAACATAAATTACCAAAACGTTACAGACT
>JGI24004J15324_10000416_pt1 | contig 17353 bp, 34 predicted proteins | sample LinPmetageLP32_FD_15324 | JGI IMG/M metagenome (IMG submission 15324)
GATTATATTGATGACCAAGTTAATTCAACAAGTGGAGAATTTGACGAAGAAACTAATATCGTTGATGCAGTACAAAGAACAGTAGAAATTATTAAGGAGTCCGACAATGCGTAAGATGGCAACTCGTCACAAAAGACGTTTCCCGCAGTTCACAAATTATTTATGGGTGTCTGCGTTTTATGTAATGTATTCGCTAATGTTAGTTTTATTTTATTTTAATTTTTAGAGGTGATAAATGAAGAAAAGTGATTTACAAAAGCTTATGAAAGAAAAACTAGTAAAAGATGGCGTAAGTAAAAAGTGGATAGATGAAAAAATGATCTTTGTAAACTTTGATGATAAAGAGGAAGAAGAATGAACAAGCAAGATAAGGTGTATTCATTCCTAAAAAATAAGATTGTAGTTGTCTATCAAGATGAAGCATGGATTACAAAAGCTAAAGTATTTACCTCTTTTACAAAAGCACATGACTTTCAAGAAAGTGGTGGTCCAGTGCGAGGACTTTTAAATCTCAAAGAAAGGAACAAAGACTATATTCTAAACTTAGTAGAAAGGTTGTACTTTGATCAAGACATAGACTTGACAGTTGATATTGTTCAAGAATATTTCTAAAAAATAAAGTAAATAAATGTTCTAAAGTAGTTGCAATAATAACTATATTTGCTATCATGACTTTGTTAGACAATAAATTGAAGGAGATAAAAATGATAACTAACAATGAAAACAGGACATTCGGAGTAGAGGTAGAGTTCATAAGCCAACTCAACCAATACGATTTTGTTGCTGCCTTAAATATGCAACTTGGTACTACAGGTTCAGATGTAGATGTTATATCAGCTTATTACAGTGATACAGATGCTACACAATGGAGAATCAAAACTGATTCCTCAGTACAGAGCCTAGGTCGTAGCGGACATGGTTTAGAACTTGTTACTCCAATACTACAAGGTCAACAAGGTCACGATGATCTAGTGGCTGTTCTTAAAGCAATGAACTCCATAGAAGGTTGCGAGATTACTGCAAATAGGACATGTGGTCTTCATGTACACGTTGGTGTTTCTGATTGGAAGATCGGTAATTTTAAAAACTTATTCAAAAGATATGCAAAATTTGAAAGTACTTTAGATTCAATTATGCCACTTTCTAGAAGAGATAGTAACGGACAGTACTGTGAATCTAATGTTCAATACTTCAACAGAAGTGTTCACAATAGAAACCTTGATGATTCTATGACAAATGTATTTAGTTCAATAGATGAATGTACAACTCTTAGAAAATTATCAGAAAAGCTTTCAAGCAGATATGTAAAATTAAATGTCCAATCTTTTTGGAAACACGGAACTATAGAATTTAGACATCATTCAGGAACTACAGATGTAACTAAAATCATAAATTGGTTAACCCTTTGCATGGCAATGGTAATAGCAGGTGACGAAAAAAGAGTCGTAAAGGTCAAAGATACTGACTGCACAACTTCTTACAGAGACAACCTTAACAGTCTATTCAACGGACTAGCTAAAGTTTCACCACAATTAATAACAAACGAACTTAAAACATTCTACAGAAGAAGAAGGAGAACATTATGTGCTTAAAGTACACAGTAAAGAGCGGTGGTATATTGCAAGGTAAAGACAAACAGGAGGTTGCCCTTGCACTGTACGACTTGTCACTTGCACCATCTAGCAGTTTTATGGGTTGGATGCAGGACACAGCAAACCGCATACATACACAATTTGGTTATGACGTTATTCTGCCTGACACGTTTGCTAGTTACGAGGTTGCAGATGCTTTCGTTACACAACTAGAAGAGTTCGGTATTCTTAACAGGGTGGAGGACTAGACATGATGTATTTTGCTTATGGTGCCAATCTTAATATAGACAATATGAAAAGCAGATGTCCAAAAGCTATACCTATATGCAACTTAGAACTGCCTGACTATCAACTAGTTTTTAGAGGTGTTGCAGATATAGAACCTAAATCTGATCAAAAGGTGCAGGGTGTGATGTGGTGGATATCTGATGATTGCGAAGATTCACTAGATATTTTTGAGGGGTTTCCGTATCTTTATAGAAAGGAAGAATTTATTGTAGAACTACACGAACCTAAATTAATAGATATATATGGAAAGGTGGTTGACGTTATGTTTTATACAATGAACAGAAATGGATATGCTAGTCCTAGCTATCATTACTACGAGACTATAAAACAAGGATATGCAGACAATAACCTTGATGTTGAGAAATTAGAAATAGCAATAGACCACGCGTTAAATTCTGTTGATGAACCCTATATATCAAAACAATGGGGTTAATCTAGATAATATTCATTAAGACTATAATAGACAGTCAATTCATCACGGCTGTCTATTTTTTTTTGTGTGTACAATATTAATTCTTGATAACTTTCTATCAATACACAATTAGGATTATCAGAATGGTTTATAAAACCTCCTAATGGAGTACGAATCCAACCAACACTATCTTTATATATATGAGTTATTCCAACTGTCTGATCTTTCTCTATTACTGTAGTTGCGTACAATCCTAGACCATCTAAGCTACTTTTATTGATCGTTACTATACTTGGAAGAGGTCTATAAGAATCCTCTGTAAAGACGGGTTTTTTAATCAAATTCTCTTTTGCCATGATCGGGAACCCAACCCTTTGAAAACTCTTCTTGACTGCCTTTTTCTGTCATTGGTCTATAGTCATAAAGTCTTTCTATTTCTTCTTGTTCCATGCCTAATATATTTTGTAATTCTTCATCACTATATTTGTGATCATTTCTCATTTTTCTGACAATTTCTGTCATAGGGTTAATCATGTGATTACCTCTTGCTCTGTTGTGTATGATTGTTGCAGCCATCTGTTGTGCTTCGTCAACCATATCATCTAGATATACTATCGGTACATATCCATCTGTAAGTTCTTTTATTTCTTCGTCTCCTGATACTGTCCATCTATGAAAACCATCAACAATTTCGTTATTTCTTCTTATCACTATAGGTTGTGTCCATCCACATAATTTTATAGATGTTTTTAGAAGCTCTAATTCAATAGGTGCTACCCTGTTAGGGTTGTAGTTGTTTGCTGTAAGATCGTCTCTTAGAACCCACGCAAAACTGCTTATTGGTTGTTTATCTTTACCCTTTGGCATATCTTTCCTCCATATATATTTTTTTTTGTGAAGCTATGACTTTTACGTCACTAGAATACATTGGTATTTTTCTGCCTTTGTAATCTCCTCTTATTGCAATTTTTAAAAGGAAGTTCCAACCAATGCCTGTCTGATAATGATGTGTTCCTAATATAGGTTCATCTGTTTTGCTGTAGTGTGACTTGATGAACACGTTTATATTTTTTGCTATTTTAGACCGATAAGGCTCAGGATGCTTCATAAGATGATATTGCATAAACTCTTTCCACGTCATATCTGTAGGCTTTGCAGGCATTTTTCCAAAAGCATATAGTTCTGTGTTTGAATATCTTGCAGCTGTTGCTGCACCTGCAACCCTACTTTGCATTTTGTCCCATATATCAGGAAAGGCTATAGAGTACTGCCACAAACCACGCATCGGTTCTTCTCCATATGGAGGTGCGCACCTTTGTTGTAAGTGTGTGAGTCCTAATTTTTCTAGTAGGTCATATGTAGTGTTGTAATCCCAACCGAACTTAAATGGTGCTGTCCATACATCTACGGTTTTCATGTCATAAATAGGACAGACTTTCCAAACATTACCTAAGGCGGTTTTTGATTTGAGATTGATCATATAATCTTCATATCTTTTTCCCTCTCCTGTCTGCAGTATTGTTCTGTATCTAGTTAGGCTTTCTTCAGATCGTATACCCATTATCACACCGATCTCTCCATAGTCTTGCGGTGGAAAAAGCAAACCATTACATTCAGGAACTGAGGGCCTACCCTCAATATCTTTTGGAAACATAGGTATATCTTCTTGAGTATAAACATAATCATAATTTGGCATCGGTCTAACCCATTTTTCTTTGTCTTCAGGTCCCCATGGATACCAATATGGTTCAGTGCGACTACATCCATTTCTGTGTTTTACAGGTAAGCACATCCAGTGCATATCTACCTCAGGTAAATCTGATACTCTTTTGACATAATCTATAGTTTCGTAAGGTATAGCTTCTTCATCAAAAAAATAGACTTCAACTGGCAGTTTGTCTCTTTCTCTTGCTACATCAATAACAAGATTAAGGCACACTGTTGAATCTTTGCCACCGCTAAACATAACGACGACATTATCAAATATATCGTAAGTGCGGTGTATTCGTTCTATAGCTAATTCGTATACATCACGTTCTATTTCTTTTTTCTTATGTACGACCATTAAGATTTACCATGATCTATGTACGTCCTGTTCAACATTGGGTGATCTGTATCTGTAGGTCCAAAGTCTGAATCAGGGTGATATGCAATGATATCCATATAATTAGTTGCAGTTCTAAAGCTGTGTACTTCACCTTCTTCTAGACAAAACATATTTCCTTTTTTTAAATCCTTTTCCCAACCTTCTCTTTCCATGTCAGGTTTTTGGAATGCTTCACCTTTTCCACCAATTACAATGCCCATTCTTATGCTAGGATGTAGATGTTGTGTTTGTATAATTCCGACAGGAAAATGTAAATAGTTTAAACATGGATCGCCTAACCTTGGGGGTGTTATCAATAAACTGTCAGTGCAACCGTCAATATAGGACAACCGACCATTGTTTTCAGATTCACCCACATAATTTATACCCAAAAAACCATAACGTATTATCCAAAACATCTGCGAATCCTCTTCTTGCAGTGTTGCTTTTGTCTGTTCAATCTTATTTGTTTTCAGAGTAAAAAAATCTCCTTCTTTAATCTGCCAATCCCTAGAACCTGTGTTTATAGAGAATGCTCCTGATGTACAAAATCCATAAATATTTCCTATGATTGGCTCTAAGCTATAATCGTCAGATATTGAAATCATTTTTGTTGGATACATAGTATCTGTCTGATCTATTATTTCTGCGTGTTTTGGTTCTTCTACTAGTATCATTTATGACTCCTTATAACGTGCAACAGTGCATTAGTTTTTGTTTCTAAATTGTTTTCATCTCTCAGTTTTTCTAAAAATGTCATGACTTCGTTGCGATCTTCTTTTTCAAAGTAAAATATTATCGGTACTTGCGAAGTCAAATCTTTAGCATTATATCCTGCTTCTGACTCAACAATTTCTCCTTGGTAAGTATCATCAAAAGTTTCAAAAATATCGTCAGTTATTGATTCATTAAAACCTGCAATTTCTAGACCTGCCAATCTAAGCTTTTCAAGTTCAGAATCTAGAAAGGTATTTTCCCATGTCGTAAACTCTGCAACTTTATTATCTGCTAGCCTATAGGCATCAATTTTTTCAGGAGTATCTACATATACAACACATGGCAACTCTTCAATTCCTAATTTTTTTGCAGCTAATAATCTAGTATGTCCTGCAATAATAATATTATTTTCGTCTATACTTATAACTTGTCTTATTCCATGATCGGAAAAAGATTGTGCGCATTCATTTACAGCTTTATCAGATATAACTCTTGGGTTTTGATAATAAGGAACTAAATCAACTACTTTTTTTAATACAATTTCCATATTGGGTTATTGTATACTCTTTGTTCAGTCTGTCCAACTTGGCGGTTCGTTAAAATCAACCGTTTTTATGTAGGGCTTAAATACTTTCTTATCTGTATCAAAACTAAACTTTGCTGTTCCTATCTTTCCATAGAGGTCTTGCTCTCTAATCTTCCTTGTCATTATGGTAGTTGAGTTATCGTCAAAGTCTCTATGTACAGTTAAGATAGCATCGCTTTGATTGTGCCAATGGCTTGCTCCACTTATGTCATAAGCGGTAGGAGGTAAATAACCGCCGTCGTTTGCCTTAGGGAGTTTTGTAGGATGTGCTACTACCCAAATTACAATATCGTGTACTCTTGCAAACTTTTTACACTTAGATATAAAGTCTCTTATATGCTCATCTTCCCTTGTTCCTGATTTTCTTGTTGCACTTACTTCATTGAAAGGATCTATGATCAATCCATTTGTTCCGTATTTTCTTATGCTAGCTTTTGCTTTTTCTAAAATATAATCTAGATTAGGAACTGAATCTTTTGTTTCTATAAAGTAAAAGTATTCATTTATCCAATTCATTGCATCTTCTAATTCTAGTTTAGTCATTCTATTACTTTCTCCTAGATCAAATGGTTTTTGACAATACATCTGCAACATACGTCTTATGTGCATACTGCTAGAATGCTCAGGTGAAAAGATTGCAAATTTCCAATTATGATTTTTTGATATTTTTAAAAGCATATTGTCTAGAAAATAACTTTTTCCATGATTAGGGATTCCTGTGATAGTGTGAAAAGTACCTTTTAAAACTTTATATATCTCATCTAAGTCAGGAAAACCTACGTCTATGGGTCTAACGTAGTTACCGTTATATAAATCTATTACACTTCCTTTGAAATCATTGACTCTATATAAACCATCTACAGGATATGGAATAGCTTCTTTAATCAAATTTTTTAATCTTTCTGTGCCGTGTTTAATCAATACATCATTAGCATCTTTACAGTCTTTGGGAATATCAACGTACCAACACATATCTTTTCCAAATCTGTGCAACAACTCATCATGTAAACTTTTGCCTGCGCTATCCTCATCTAAAAAAAGAATTACGTTTTTTGCAACTAAGGGACAATCCTGTAAGGCTTTAAATCTTGCATCGTTTTGATTGTATCTAGCTGTTTTCGGTGCGCCGTCACTTAATGTTGTAGCGTTTGTATAACCAACTTCATACAAAGAAAGTACATCCATTTCTCCTTCTACAAAAATAACAGTTTCAGAACCTCTTACATTTTCATAATTGTATAAGCATTTCTTTGCATCTTTGCTTTGTTTAAATCTTTTGTCTTTTGTTCTATATTTTATATTTGCTATATGACCTTCTGTATCTGTATATGGAAAAGCATACCATCCTTGTTCTGCGTAGATATCCATACTATCAACTGTATCTTTGTTTATATGTCTTTCTGCAAAAAACGTATACATGTCAGATGGTTTTTTAGGCTCTACAGGAACTATAGGTTTTATGTATTGTTTCTGTATTGGTTTTATATGATTATTTAGTGATACTACTCCACTAAATTCACAATGGTGACAAAACCATAATGCACTCTCATCAGGTTCTATTGTCAATGATAAAGGTCTGTCATGTGAGTTGTGTGGTGGTTGGCAACTAGGGCACTTAATTTTCTGCGTTCCTAGTTTTGTTGTTTTAATCACAATGCCTTTTTCTAAAAGTTGATTTTCTATGTTCATTTTTATCCTGCTATGTTATTTAGTGAGGTTACTGTTTTTGTTTTTACAAACTCTTCGTATCGTCTTTGATTAAGCCAAGTTGAAGGATGGCAAATATATTTTTCCTCAGTATTATCTCTCTGTGTTTTTTCTGCAAATCTGATGGTAAGAACTAACAGTTTTTTTGGGGTGACTTCTTTAACTACATTTTTCCACTTGGTGTATGTTTGATATTTATTTACAGGTCTTGGATATACTTTCCAAAATTCCTCAAACTCTGTTGTGTATTTATCTTTAGTATTATCTTTAGTATAGGTGGTCGTGGGTGTCCTAACGGTTAGGACATTGGTGTCCACAGGGGTATGGTCGTGGGTGTCCACACTTAAGAAATATCTATTACTTGTGCCTTTTTGATGTTGTATTCTTAAAAACCCAAAATTCTCTAGATACTTTAAGGAACGTCTTACAGTTCTGTCCGAAACACCTGCTAATTTTGCAATATGTTTTTCACTTGGATAACATGACTGTTTTTCGTCTGCGTAGTTTGATAAAAGAAATAAAATTAATTTGGTGGTTGTAGTGTCACAATCTTGATTAACACACCACATGATAGCTTGTATTGACATAAGCACCCATTATGGGTGACAGCTTTATTTTGTCAAGATTATAAATAAAAATCGTTTGGTGTAACTTCTCCATTTGTCGCTAAATGTATATTTAACATTTCTATTTTTCTTGGGATTCTCTGTCCATTACACCATTTTGATACTGCACCTTTTGATATATATACGTTTTGATTTTGCATAAAAGTTACAAAGTCTTGATGTGTCAAACCCTCTTTTTTCAACCAATTAGAAATAGTCATATCTATAGTCTAACATAATATATTGTAATATTACCCAAATTGGGTACAATTAACATCAGGTGTGACAAGTAAGTAGCCACAACAAAAGAATAAACAGACTTTGTTGTGTTAAAACAAACCTTACTTGCACATATTGATTAATTAAAATGAGGCATGATATATGAAGAACCCTTTTGAAAAGTTAGATATAAATTACTTTAGTCCCAGTTCCATTAACAAATTCCGACGTGACCCTGCTAAGTGGCTTGTAAATATTGCAGGTTACAAAGACAACGCTTACTCACCTGCTATGACATTTGGTACTTGTGTTGAGCAAGGCATCACTGTCGGTTGTTTGACACACGCTCCTATGAGCATATGTATTGATTCAGCAAATAAAGAATATGAAAAGATACACAACAGAATAAAAAATGAAGACCTTGCTAGTCCTTATGATTTTGAAAAATGCAAAGAAAGGCAAAATCAGATTGAAAGAGTTTTAGAGGCAATAATCCCTTTATACAGAAAGTTTGGTAAACCAGTATCTGCCCAACAAAGAGTAGAAGTTGATATAGGTCTACCTATTCCTATAATTGGTTATATTGATATGCTTTATGAAGACACGGTACGCGATATTAAAACAACGGGTGTACAACCAAAAGTGCGTAATGATTATGAGAGACAACTTGCTCTTTACTCAACAGCAACAGATGTACCGCCTTATATAGATGCAGTATATGTGACCAAGCATAAAGTAGAACTACACACTTTTAAACTTGATAACGTAGAAAAACACTTTGCTGATTTAGTGCGTATTGCTACAAAAATGACTAATTTGGTGTCTAAATCAAATGACATAAAAGAAGTAGCGCAACTGTCCTGTTTAGAGCCTGACTTATCAAATGAAGACTTTATGAAACAGTGGGGTGTAAATGAAATTGCAGGTGCAATAGAACTATTTGAACTATAAGGAGAAAAAAATGATAGACAATTTAGTAAACGCTTTAATCAAAGCACAAAAAAAAATAAGTGATGCCAATAAATCAGCTATGAATGAATTTTATAAAAGTAAAAGAAATGCACAAGGAAGTCCTTACGCGACTCTAGAAGATGTTATAAAAGCAGTAAAAGACCCGTTATTAGAAGAAGGCATATTGTACCAACAACTGTCAACGCATGTAGAAGGTGGTGTGTGCATAGAAACGGTGTTTTATGGACATGGTGCTTCATTACCTACAGGTCCTGCCTTTGTTCCTGCTGACAAACAAACACCACACGGATATGGCTCAGCACTAACTTACGCACGTAGATACTCACTATCAACAGCTTGCGGTATCGGTTCTGCAGATGATGATGGTAATAATGCTAATGTCACTTACAAGTCTAACAAAACTGACACAATAATTAAAAAAAGTGTACCTATCAAAGACTCAACAGATACAGAAAGCAAAAAAGAAAACAAAGATGATTTGCCATTCTAGATATGAGTAAACATAAATATACGCTAGATGAATCTGTATACACCTGTTTAAAAAATGGTGAGTGGTGGACCTTTTGGGATTTACAAAAGGTAATTAAAGACAATACAAATAAATATTTTGGCGAACCTTCTATATCTGCAAGCATTAGAAATATGAGAAAAGATGATCGTAGAGAAAAGTTTGGTCTAACAAAATATGGAGAAGTCATACAAAGAAGAAGAATTGGAAATGGCTATAAGGGTTACGAATATAAATTAATAATTGGAGAGAAAAATGATAGATGATAAAGAGAATGGATGGGGTGGCACGCTTTGGACAGAAACAGAGAGTGTTATACATAAAAAAGGCAGTATTACTCACAGAGTTACAGGAGAAAAAAGATACATTGCAATATGTGAAAGCAAGAATAACGAAGGCAAATCAAAATATGAATTGATGATGTCATTAGGTCTTATATATGTAAATAGTGCTGATAGAAAGTTTGACGAAAAATCTCCTGATATAAGTGGACCTGTAACAGTTGATCTTGAAGAGTGGAAATTCGGAGGTTGGAGAAAAGAATCTGAACAAGGCACACCTTATACAAGTGTTTCATTAAGCTTGCCAAAAAATAAAAGTGATGTACCGTTCTAATTATATAAATAACACAGAACCAAATGAACCGCATGACGAATGGGGCAGACCTATAGATGAAAAAAAGACAGAACAAAAGGTATGTAAACATAGACTATCTAAAGTTTATAAAAAATGAAAAATGTGTTTTTGCAAAAGACTACAACCATGAAGGTAAAATATGCAGTGGTTTGATAGAAGTACACCACTTGCTCAAGCCTTGGATAGGTCCACGTGGTATGAGTTTAAAGTCTGATGATAGAAACTGCTGTCCTTTGTGTGTAACACATCACAGAAGACTACATAATTTAGGTTCAGAAAAAGCTATATGTAAAGAACACAATAAAGAAGAAGAATATTTACAGTGGTTTTCAGAGAATCTATGGAACATCTATCAAGAATTACCTGACGATGATGGGCTACCTTTTTAAAATTAATAGTTGTTTTAATAACTATTTTAGTCTATAGTGTTTATATTGTTTAATAAATTAAAGGAAAAAAAATGAAAAACAACCTAGATAGATTAAAAGAAAACTGTAAAAAAACTAAAAGTAAATTAATGAAAATTAATTTTCAGTACATGGAAAATTATAATTGTGATTCTTCTTGTATATCAGAAAGTTATTTTAAATTTAAAGGTGGTGTGTCAATGTTGATACAAGTATCAGTCTTTAAACATATTTTTGAAAAAAATGCGTATGGAGAGGGTTTACATTCTTTTTATGAATTACCTGAGCATAGTGATGCTACATTAGTTGCAATGGCTACAAACTATTTTAATAATGGTGAATTAGGCGATTTTATGTATTTGCCTACTGATTGGAATTTTATAAACATAGAAGAGTTTGAGGAATCAGTTGGTACAGAAGATTCTCCTACTGAAATATTCACTGCAGAAGAGTTAAAAATAATTAAATACTCTATGTATAAGTTTAGCCCTGAAACACAAGAATTACTAAAACAAAAAAGTAGATACCCTTTATGAAAGCAGAAGAACTTAAAAAGTTGAGAAAAGAATATAACGTGTCGCAAACAGATGTGGCACGTTTTCTTGGTTATGAAGTTAATGGTAAACCAAATAGAAGCATGATAGCTAGATACGAAAATAATTATGCAAAAATTAATCCAAGAATTGGATTTTTACTAAACCATTATTTTACAAATTTAAAAAAAGGCGAAAAGGTGCTAGAAAAAAATGAAATTTGATAAATGCAAAGCGTGGATCGTTGATCCAAAAACTAATACTATAACGACACAAGATATTACGGTAGATGATAGATGGGACGAAATAAGAAAAATTATTGGTTGTGAATATTTGGAGTATGTACCCTTGCACGCAGAACCTCCTGTAGTGGTATTGTGTGACGAAAATGGAAGATTGCAAGAAGGTAAAAAAAGCTATTTTCACTACAGATGGTTTGGTTATTCTGAGGATTCTAATGAATCTAGATCAATAGCATCTATTCCTGACATTGAGACTAGAGAAAAATTACCTGTTTATGAGCATACGTTTTGTGGAAAAATAGTATTTTTTGGATATAGTCGTATAGATGGAGAACTTAGGGATATAGAAATGAATCTTAAAGAAATATTAGAAGGTATAGAAATTTGTTCAGACGATTATGAAGACGAACCAAGAATGGAGTTTATAGCTATAAATCCAAAAGAATTACATTAATATGATTCTATGATTGATTTAACTATGGATGGTAGTGGCAATGCTACTACAGCAGGAACTGTTACCTTTACTTCACCACAACGCAACGAAGATACAAGTGCTTTAAAAAGAAAGATTGAAAATCAACAAAAAACATTAGATTTACAAGAACAAAGAATACAGTTGTTAGAAAGAGATTTAAGGCTAGCAAGAGCAAGTAAAAGTGGAAATAATTTAGGTTTTACAAAAGAAGAATTAACTTTTATATTGTCTAGAGTTCATCCTGATAAAAATCCAAATTCAAAGTTAGCACCTGATTTAACAAAAAAAATAATTAACAACAGAAAGAAATGACAGAATTTTATTACAACGTGCAAGAAACATATGAAAGCAATTTTAGAAAATGGTGGTTAGCTAAAAAATGTCAGGAAGTTAATCATATACACACTACAAGAACACAAAACAAAAGTTACATTACAGAAGGTGAAAATAAAGCAAGAGAACTTTTTAACACCTACTACAAACACAGAAAAATCAAAGTGACTAGAATTAAGAAGTACTAATAAATATGCAAAGAACTAGAGATATTTTTTTTTATACGTTAGTTGGATTAGCCTTTTTATCTTTGTTTGGTTGGATTCTAATAATATTTTTACCTTATTATTTTGGTAGAGCAATATGGGAAAAATTTGAGATTTGGTATATAAATAAGTAGGTGGTTAATTATGAATCTTAAAAAATTAAATAAAAGTTGGAGAGATAGTTGTCCCGAAGAATCTGATGGTTTAGTTAGTACTCGTAAAAAAGGCAACAGATGGGAAAGAATCAAACAATCTTCTAAAGCTAAGTTACGATTAAACAAAGACAAGAAATAATGAACAGTTGGTGGTATGCACTTGAAAAAGAAGTTCCTGTCTCCGTATGTGATGCAATATTATCTTTATATGACAATCAACAAACACACTCAGGAAGAATTGCAGAAAATCAAAAGGATGTGAAAATAAGAAACTCTAGTGTCATAGGCTTTCCTTATGGAACTACAAACAATGATAAAATTAATGAAATACTTGAAAAGTATATTGTCATGGCAAACAGTGAATGTTTTGGTTTTTCTTTAAATGGATTTAGAGAGTTTCAAATTGCAAAGTACGAAGAAAACAATCACTATAAAAAACACATAGACCTGCGATTAGAAGACAGAATATCAACAAGAAAATTAAGTATTACATTACAACTATCAAGTGCCACAGATTACGAAGGAGGAGAGTTTTTATTCTCAAGTGACATAAGAACACCTAGACAATCTATTATAAAACAAAAGGGTACTTTAATAATTTTCCCTTCATTTCTATATCATCAAGTGACACCTGTAACTAAGGGTTCCCGATATTCTTTAGTCGGTTGGTATGAAGGAAGTAATTGGAATTAAGTTTATATATCTTTTTTCTCTGTTGTGTATTTAATATTTAAACCACTTAATGTACACAATCTATTTTTTTCTGATAGACCAAGTGGAGTTATAAGAACATCGTCATTTTGTTGTGATACAAAACCTCCATCTAAAAGTTCTTGTATACGATCAGGTGGAGTTTCTTCTTTAAACATCACAGATAGTATTGCACCAAGACGTTTATTTTGTTTCTTTGACAGTGCCATTAGACTGTAAACCAATCTTCCCCTGCAAACATTTTTGCTTCTGCTTCTCTTCTCCGCACTAAACCATCTAAAACTTTACCGTTAGCTTTGTTCCATCTTTTCATTTGATTTGGCACAGAATGATAATCACCTGCATTTAATACCTTCAACATTGTTGATTCTTGTAAGTTTCCTGAGCCTAGATTAAAAACCCATGCAACTAAGGCATCAAATTGATGTTGCTCTAGAGGTACGTCTACAAGGTCATTAATGAAGACTTCATATTCGTTTTCTATTTCTTCTCTAAGTATGTAACTAGCATGGTCCATAGTCCACTTATCATGTTCTTTAACTGTTTTTGTGTGTCCATATCCAATGGTTAAAACACCTGCAGGACATGTATATGGTATAGCTAATCCTCCTGCTGTCGGACAACCTTCAAATTTTTTTATTAATGATAAGCCTTCTTCTGATATGTGCATTTTATTCGCCCCATGTTCCGTCTTCCAATATTTTTCCTGTCTTGGTTCCTCCCCAATACTCAACTGCGTGTCCTTCATCAATGAGTTTTTGACAAATATCTTTGCCATCTGCTGTATAAGGAATCCCCAAAATCCTGCCATACTTACCTTTACCTAATGACTTTACTTTGAATGTGCCTTCACACAATTCAATTAATCTATCTTTAGCTTTTAGACCTAAAGCTTTTTCTTGTAAATTTCTAGTTCTGCTCTCAGGAGTGTCTATTCCTGCAAGTCTTACTCTTTGCTTATTAAGAAATACATCAAAACCGAGGTCTAACGTACAATCTAAAGTGTCCCCGTCAACTACTCTGTCTAGAGTTGCTCTATATACGAAAGCATCAGGGGATTCACTCATTACTTAGACTCTTCCTTAGGTGCTGCCATTTTAGCTTTACCTATGTTTATAGAAATAAGGTCTATAATCTTATATGCCTTTCCTAAGAGTGCATCATCTTTAGGTGTGGGTGTAGAAGCTGCTATTGCAGAAGCTACTGTGACAGCCATAGTGATGTAGTTAATGATATCCATAATTTCCATAGTTACCTCCTTATTGAAATTATTCGCCTGATTCTATCCCAAATTAATCTTTTTGCACACTTTCTTGTGGCTTATCTAACTCTCGGTAATATTTAATTATGCTCAAGATATCCTTTGTATATCTTTGAATTTCACCCATATCCATAGATAGGTTTTCATATTCTTTACTTGATAAAGAGTAGAAGGCTCTCTTGGGTGCGTTGCCTGCCTCAAGACTATCTAGATATTCTTGCATAGTTGTAGGTGTCATAACCTCCCAATCAACATTAGATAGACTCATAGGGTAGGGCAGAGGAGGATGATATATAGGTGATCTCTCTGCTATTGTTTTAACTTGCACTGGCTTTACTGATTGCAACATAGAGCAACTGGCAAGCAGCACAGTAAGACTAATTAGTATTACGTTTTTCATCAAATTGATTTGGGTTAGTTATAGTTTCAAGTTCAGCCATGACTCTAGCCGATGCTTTATTTATTCGTGCCTGTAGATCGGTAGGGTTTGCAAGAGCAGATTCATCAAGGTCTAGGTTAGAGAAAGTCTTTCTGAGTCTATTGACGTTCTCCATAGCCTGTCTTTTGTCTTGCTCAAGCTGATTAAGTTGTTGTTCTTGTACTTTCTTTTGCTCTAAGTATCTGTCTATAGAAGCGTTCTGTTCTTCTATCTGTGTCTCTAGGACTATCTGATTTCCTTTGAGAGTGCTGATCTGATCCGCTTGATAGTCAATGTACCAAGCTGAACTTGCAATTGTTAGGACTAACAATCCCCCTAGTATTAATGATAATTTCATTCCCATGTGTATACCTGTAATGNTTTNTCTTTACCTTTAACCTTCAATGGTTCTAGTTTTCTTAAACTATAGTCACTCTTTATAGCAGTATTATATCCGATGAGCAAATCAACCCCTGCCTCTTTTGTACCGCTTTCAAGCCTTGCACCTATGTTCACCGCATCACCTATAGCTGTATAGTCAAACCTTTGTTCACTTCCCATGTTACCTATCACAGCATATCCAGTGTTTATGCCAACACCTATAGCAACTGGGTCTATACCTTGTTCAACTAATTCAATATTTAGTTCTTCCATATTTTTCTGTATGTCTAAGGCACAGTCTATAGCTTTATTTTCATGATAATCTAAGTCTATAGGTGCATTAAATATAGCCATCATTGCATCGCCTATATATTTATCCACCATTCCTCCATGTTTCTGCACTGCTTTTTGTTGTGCAGTCAAAGCCTTGTTCATGATGTATGTGACTTGTTCGGGTTCTAAGCTTTCTGAAAGAGATGTAAATCCACGCACGTCAGTAAATAAGAATGTAGCATAGCGTTTCTCACCTCCTAGTTTTAATTGTTCAGGATTCTTCTGTAAGACTTTGACTTGTCTTGGGTCTAGATAGTGTTCAAATTGTTTTTTTATCTGCTGTCTAAGTTTGTATTGTTCTCTAAACCTAAGATAGAAAGCTACTGATCCTGTTATGAATTGTGATATTAGAGTCCATGTGACATCAATCAGAATTCCCTGTTGTATTGTGTAGAAGCCATAATAGGCTGTTAGAGAGAAGATACCTATAAACGATACTAGACCCCATGTTATGCCTAGAGCGGTCAGGAGAACGTAAACAAATGCGACTGTGAAGATTAACAGTGCTAACTCCTCAGCTAAAGCGTAGTCTGGAACATATGGACTGTCTTCTAAGAGGATGGACTCTGCAAGTGCAGCTTGTATCTTGTGTGGCTCTAATAAGCCTACTGAAGTTGCTAGTTGAGGCATGATGCCTTTGGCTGTAAATCCAACAAACACGAACTTTCCATCAACATCCATTTCTTTCAAATTAGTCTGAGGGGTATTCACGAAACTTATCCACTTACGACCTAAACTATCTGTTTTGACTGGATTAAGACCTTTAACCCGTATTTCTTCTATACCATTATCATTCGTTTTTATAATGTAGGTATCTGCTCCTGCTAATATTTTTAGAACTTCAGTTCCATAAGCAGCAACCCAACCATCAGGTGTGCGCAATAACAGAGGTAATCTTCTTATCAAAGAATCAACTTCTACTCTAGCAACGGCAATACCTTGATTCGCATTCTGTTTAAGGATATCTATATTCTGTATAACACCCTGTGCATCTATACCGCCTTTGTCAGCACCCATAATGACTGTGCCTGTTGTCGGTGGATAATCTCCGTTATCGTTTTCAAACATAGCAAGAACACTAGGTGCAAAAGATAAAGCTTGCGCAAATTCTTCGTCACCACCAAATCTATCTGCTTGAGGAAAGGCAACTACCCAACCAACACCTATTGCCCCTTTTCTTAATAATTGTATCTGTATTTCAGCGAGCCTTTGTCTGCTTAGTGGGTAGCCACCCTCTCTTGTTATATCATCTTCTGTAATATCTAGTACAGTAAAATATCCTGAAGGTTCTTGTTGTGGAACTAAAGCATCAAAAGTTTTTAGCTTGAGTATTTCTGTGGGTGTTGATTGATAGACTAGAGGCAGACTCAAAATCAACAAAAGAAAAAGGGGTGTAAATTTCTTTATCACCCCTCAACTATACAGTCTTTATTTTAGTTATTATATTTTTTTGCTTTCCTGCGCTTCATAGATTCTTTTCTCTTGGCTCTATCTTTATCAGTTAAACCTATATCCTCATGCACCGAATTAATATATCTAGTGGGTGCTGAACTAATGCTTGTAAACTTAG
>JGI24004J15324_10000419_pt1 | contig 17264 bp, 27 predicted proteins | sample LinPmetageLP32_FD_15324 | JGI IMG/M metagenome (IMG submission 15324)
TATAAGAGACGCAAATTGTGAACGGCTAAAGATTAGCAAGACGCTCTACGATATGGGCATGAAAGTAGCAGCCGTATCTGTATTATGTCAAGACAGAAGAACATTTGATGCAATGGCTATGGCTGGAACACCATGCCCCTTCCAAGGCGAGATAGGGCAATCTGCTTCTGATAAGTGGGAAGCAAATCCAGAGTTAATACCAGAAGTGGAATATATGGAGACGAAAGCCGATGTTCAAAAGAAACAAGGTATCATTGCAGGCGCTGCTAGTACTATTGGTCTGTTGTTGCTTCTCCTTCTCTAAAGCTAGTCACGCATACCAAGAAGTTGGGCCTCCAACATTACAACCAGATGGTACATATTCTCATCCAATAATTGATGATACTTATGCAGAAGTACCTTTAGAGTTTGTATTTCCTTTTTACGACTCAAATTTTACAACCAGTTATATGTTTGATAATGGTGTTGTTGGATTTCGTGATCCATCAGATCCAAATGTAGAAAGTCACTGGTGTTGTAACGGATTAGACTTACAATCAATGGCAGAAGCGGGCGTTGATATCAGTAAGTATGGTTATACTATCGCTCCTTTATGGACAGACTTGATTAATCTGGGCGTAGACGTTGATGGTGATGGACAACCAGATTCGGGATACTTTACAGATGGTGATACCAATCAGATGACTTATATGTGGAGAAACCTTGCAGAATATGAAGATGCCACACGATTAAATACTTTCCAATTACAAATTAAACCAGATGGTTCTTACAGTGTAGATTACACTGCTATTAATATCCAAGACCATTCTATTACAGTGGGCGCTGCTGGTGACTTAACAAATGCACATACTTCTGGTGGTGTTGGTATTGCTGGTGTTCAACAATACCATTATGCTACAGGATATCAAAGTGCAATTGATGGTGTACTTGCAACATTCAACAACTTTGCTACTTTTTGTACAACCAATGCATTATATGATCCATCCTGTCCAGGCTATGCTGATGCAGTTGCTGAACAGTTGTTTCAACAACAATGTTCTGCTGACCCCCTGTATGATCCACAGTGTACAGGATATCAAGATGCGTATTATAACCAACAATGTGCATTAGATCCTCTTTATGACTCTAGTTGTGTTGGGTATGATGATGCATACTTTCTACAACAATGTACAGCAGATGCGACTTATAGCCCCCTCTGTGACGGTTATTCAGAAGCATATGATGAACAACAGTGTATGTATGACCCACAGTATTTACCTACTTGTGTTGGTTATATTGAACCAGAAGATAACTATGATGGTGTAGGTGATTTTGATTTTACTGAAGATGACATCATAGATGATATCGTTGATACACCAGACTTTAGTGTACCAGACTTTACTGGTGACACTGGTATTGTTATTGATGGAGTTAATGATGTTCCAGAAATTAGTATACCAGATATAGAGTATAATATAATGCCAGATATTCCTTTTGAGTTACCAGAAACAATAGAAGAGCAAGATTTTAATTCGATGATGGAAAGTTTTGAAATGGAAATTGAAATGATGGATGAAACTATTGAAGAAGAAATTCCTGTAGTTGAAGACATCGAAGTTGAAGACCCAAGGGGTGACCAATTTCCAGAAAATAATGATGTTACTGAAGAAGTTGTAGTAATAGATGAAGACGGTTCAGAAGAAGAGGTAGTAGAAGAAGAGGTAAAGAATCCCTTTGAAAAGGAGAGGGATGAAAAAGAAATAGTAGAAGAAACAGGAGGCAACGAAGATGAACAAAATGACACCATCGAAGAAAAGGTTGCAACTGTTAAGACAGAAAAGAAACCTAAGGCGAAAGAGCAGAGCAAAACAATATCGAAGAATGAAAAACTTAAAATCCTCATATCTAAAAAAGCTGTAGAGTTGACTAAAAGAGTAGAGGATGCAGTGACTATTGAACAACAAATGTTGGTACAACGTCAATTGATTGCTTTGATTTCATTTGTTCCAGATTTTAACTATAGTGATAAAAAACTACAACAGGTAGAATTTTATCCACCACAACGGACAGTAGATCACCAGTTTGCACGTTGGTTTTTAAATGATCCCAACTTTGGTGCAATGGAAGACTTACAATATCCACAATTTAATAAATAGATAACTTAACAGGAGAAATAAAATGGCAGAAATAGAATTAGCAGGAGCTAAGATTAAAGGGGGGAAACTACTAATGATAATCCCACTTATCTCTATGCTTGGTGGTGGTCTTTGGGCGGGATTTGAATTCTACAAAGATTACTCAAATATGAAAGACCAAATAACAAGTTACGTTGCACCAGATTTATCAAATTTTGATAAGTCACTTGCAGTGATGACTGAGGATATGAAGATTGTTAAAGAAACAGTTGCAATATTCAAAGAAGAAATTATCATTATCAGAGATAGTGTCAATGACTCAGTTGATATGATGCGTGACACAAAACATGACTTGCGTGATGAAATCATTCGTACAGAGAAACTACTGGAAAAGGTAGAAACCGATATTGATAAACTGGAAGATGAAGCAACTGCATTGATGGACAGAACTAAATCAGACACACGTTCTATGATTGACGATGCAAATAATCGTTTCAATGATAAAGTATCTGGTATGGAAGGTTATGTCAAGAGAGAACTTGGTTCGCTTGAATCTGCGTTAAATAGAAAATTAACAAAAGCACTTGACAATCCTTTAGCAAATTAAAATCACTAAATAGTCTTGAAAAACTTGTGAGAGAGTGAGGGAGACTAGAATAATGATTGATCCATTTACTGCTATAGCAGCGGCAACCACAGCATTTAAAACAGTTCAAAAGTTTGTCCAAGCAGGACAGGACTTTGAGAATACTGTTGGACAAATGGGGAAGTGGTATACTGCTGTTGGTGATTTTCGTAAGGGTCAGTCGATGCAAAGGAAGCCGCCCCTATTCAAAAAACTATTCAACGCTGGGTCTGTAGAAGAAGAAGCATTGCAACTCCTGTTACATGAAAAGAAAATCTTGGAACAGGAGAAAGAGTTGCGAACTATGTTGAACATGAGATATGGATTTCAAACGTGGGAAGAACTCACAGATATGCGCCGTAAGATTGCCAAAAGAAGAGATAAAGAAGTTTACAAGCAAGCAGAAATGAGACAGAATTTTATTGAGATGATTCAGATTATTATTGCAATTGTAATATTTCTTGCTGTTACTACTGGTATGGTTTACTGGATAGCGTCTGTAACAGGTAAAATATAAAAGCATATATAATATACTAACGGTTAACTAGGAAAGGGGTAACGTAATGCCTCCTCGCAATCACCAGAATTGGACTAAAACGCCCAACGTAGAATATATCTCTTCAGAATGTTATAATAACAACGAAATCTTTCAACAAGAACAAGAACACATTTTTAGTAAAGTGTGGATACCAGTATTTCACAAAAGTGAAATGAAACATATTGGTGACTTCAGAACATCACAAATCGCTGGACAAAACATCATCACAATTAAATATGATGGTGGAGAGTACAGAACATTTTTAAATCCTAAAGTACTCAAAGTATCGGGTAATGACCTATCACTCTGCTATCATGCAGTTGGTTGGGGTGAACTGCCGTGTGAAGTTAAACATGGTGGTATGGTATGGACAACACTCAATACAAATCCAACACAGTCAGTAGATGAGTGGACTGCTGGTGCATTTGATTGCATTGCAGATGCTATTGACACAGAAGAAATGGAAGTCTTTCACTACCACAAGGCAGTGATTGACACTAACTACAAACTATGGCATGATACCAACAGTGAATTCTATCACGACTTTATGCACTATTTTAATCGTGTGTCTGGATTCAATGATGAATACTTTGCTCGTAAGAATATCCCATTTGATAATGGTCATGTCAACGTAAGTTCTTTTACTGTAAACTATGAAGAATATGATGGGTTTGAGGATAGAGGAGAACTTAGTTTCCCTAATCTACCACCCAATCAATGGTATATGGTAGACCTATTTCCTGGCTACAACTTTAATCTAAGAGGAAGTGCATATCGTTCAGATAGTGTCACACCACTTGGGCCAAACAAAGTATTGATTGAGTTTCGTGGTTATGGGCTGAAAAAGGATACACCAGAAGAAAGACAAACTCGTATCAAACACCACAATTCTATTTGGGGGCCATTTGGTCGTAACCTACATGAAGACTTGATTGGTGTAGCAGGACAAGGTACAACAATGCGTGAGGGTACAGAAGCAAGGAATATCCTACACGGTAGACATGAGAATGGAACTATCCACGATGAAGTGGGTATGAGACATTATTATGCTCAGTGGGGTAAACACTTAGGTGTAGACCCAATGTATCCATTAGCAGCATGAGGTTTTTAATTCTTATCGGTGTACTCTTTATAACGGATGCTCTTGCTGGCGCTAAAACAGTCGGCCCAACCAAAGGGTACACCAAAGAACAACAGATAAGAAGAGGCGAAATAGAAAAACCTAAGATGACCACTTGCAGACTCAAGAAAAGAGTTATTGCAAAGAATGGTCAACAGGTATGCGTGTATGAGGGTGGTAATAAAACCTTTGAAATGATGGTTGAACGCTGGTGTCCTAAACAATATTCTTGTGTGTATGCACCAAACAGTAAAGAGCCGAATATAGACTCTGTAGTAGATTCCCTAAACAGTATTAAAAATTAGAAACTAGGTTGTGCTTGTGTACCTGTAGGTGGAGAGGTATCAACCATTGCGACAGGTTGTGTATGTGAACTACTGTTAGAATTATCTGTATTATTATTGTTGATAATAATTGGTTCACCACCGCCACCGTTCATTTGCATTTTCATCATTTCTAATTCTGCCATTGCTTGTTTTAGTGATTCTCTGTCTGCTTCAATTTGTGCTTTACTTTCATACCAAGACTCTTTAGCAACGTCTGCTGACATTTTGTCAACTTCTTTTTGTTTATTAGCCAACGCTTCTTCATTACTTTCTTCACCAAATCCAAGAAAGTCTAGAACCTTACCAGCGCCAGGAATACTTTTAACAAGAGATGTAAAATCAAAATCAAGTAGACCAGCAAACCAATCAAATATTTTTTTGACTGCATCCATTACCATTTTACCGATAGAGAATGATTCTCCTTCTTGACCCAAATCTGCTGGTGTAAATCCGAATAAACCCATCAACCAATTGATTGCAAGGTTATACGGTGCAAGAACAATATCAATAAATTTAGATACCGCTGTTCCAACATTACCATCTTCAGGCCATGAGAATAAATCTTTTACCCATGCAACTGCACTACTAAATGCATTAGTAACATTACTTAACAGACTAAATTCTGTTTCTGGGTCACCCCATGAGAACAGGCCCATTACCCAATTAATCGCCATGTCTATTGGTGAAAATAAAAGGTCTATTAATCCACCCTCACCGACAATACCATTCCATAATTGTGTTAATGCTGTTACTGGGTCTGTGAATAAAGTACCAACCCATGCAACTGCTTTCTTTATCATATCAAAAGGAAATCTAACCAAATCTCCTATAATTTCTGTAAATGAAAAAGACTCTAAAGTTTTTACTGCGCTGTCAAACCCAAACATTCCAAGTATCCATGCAACACCTCTTTTTAACAAATCAAGAGGCATACCAATAAGACCTTCAAATACTTTTGCAAGACCTTCTTTTATACCACCAAAAACACCGTCTTCTTTATACCCATCCATAAAACCAGTAACAAAATCAAATATTGTCATCAAAAATGTAATTGGCAAAAAGATTTTACCAAGAGTAGTACCCAAACCTTTTGCAAAGTCCATAATGGGTTTAAATCCCGCCATAAAACCTTTCATAGTAGAAAGACCAGTTTTTATAGAACCAAATATACTTTTAACATTTCTACCAAATGATTTCAAACCGTCAACAATTTTAATAATTGGTCGTGTTGCTCTACCAAATGTTTTTTGTAAATCTTCAAACATTGCAAGACCTTTAAAACCTTTAACATCACCAACCTTAAAAAGATTTTTAACAGTATCAAGAAATGTATCAATTGTTTTACCTAGACCAGTTGCTTTAAACTTAGTACCCAAGTTGTTAAAGAACGCTTTTATTGGTGCAAAAGTTTTTGATAATCCACCCTTCATTATTTTGTCAAGAGCTTTTACTTCAAGAGCAAGTTGTGTAAAGAAAGCACCAATAGCAACGAATGGAGCAGCGACAAGACCAGCAAGTATACCAAGACCCATTAAACCCTTATCTTTTAGACCAGCAAGGCCCTTCACCAATCCGTCTTGAATACCAAGAATACCATCTCTGATATCTTCCATCAATGTTTTATTACCGTCAGCAGTAATCTTGTCTCTAACAACGTCTTCTTTGTCGGCTGATGCACTTGACTTAAAGGGTTTAGTAATAACAGAACCCAATTTCATAAAGGTTTTACTGCCCGGCAGAGTTTCAATACCCGCTTTGATATTATTCAAAGGGGCTTTTAATTGGTCTACAAAGGGTTTAAATGTATCTCCAGCGGTTTCTTTAATAGAACCCGCTATCTCTGCATTGCCCTCTTTTAGTACTTGTATAAGTCTATTTGTAGATTTTGTTGAACTTTCTTCTGCCATTTTCTTTTACCTTTATTTCTTTTTATCTGAATATGCGTTTGCACCAAAGAAAGCCATAACAATAGCAGCAACGGAGACAAAATATGTTGCCGCCATACTACCAAGTATTGTGGAAGCTTGGTCAAGTCCAATCCAGTTAGAAAGTACAACTGCAAACGGATATAGTAACATCCCAAATAAGGCGAACCACGCCATCTGTCTCATTGCATCTCTACGAGCGTCTGCATCTTCTAATTCTTTTCTTTTAAATTCCAAATCCATCTCCATTTCTTCTTGGGTTATATGCCCATCACCATTACGATCTTTCTTTAGTACCTCTGCATCAACGGTAACCGTTTTCTTATCAGACATTACTTTTTCCTCTCTCTTTTTATTCTCTCATTCTCTTCTTTAATGTGTTCTGATAACAGACTCACATATATTTCCCTTTCCCATGGCATCATATTATCAAGTTCACTCAAACTATAATTATAATGTTGCATCATACTGAAGTTCGTCTTGAAATACGAATAGAGACTGTCGTGTGAAAGGGCTATACTAAAAAACTTTGCATCCCCTCAAGTGCAATCTCACTTTCAACACCAGTATTAGGATTTGTCACTTTAACTATATGCTTTAATTTAGGCATAGTTGTAAAGAATTCTTGGACTTTTCCGAACTGTTCTGTATTCAATTGTTCGATAAATTCATCTAACTCTTTTTTAGACATATCCTCATAAACCTCTTTATCATCATAGATGTTTACTAGACAATCATTCACAATTTTAAAACTCAATTCCATTGCACCCATTTTATCATCAACCTTTGCAATTTGTTTCATTGTGGGATATCTCATTGTCATACCAATAGTATCATTCAGTTTAATATCAGCACTGTGTCCTTCCGTATGAACCACCTTAATCTCATCAAGATTAATTGTTACAGGAACTTTAGTTTCCTTGTCATCTTGACAGGTTACGTTTAGTTCAACAGATTCACCAACAGATTTACCACGAAGTTGTAAGAACATATATTCTATATCAAATGTTGGTAATGTTTCTGGGTCAACTGTAAGTCCAGTACAACACGACCTAATAATATCAATGACTGCTTGTGCCATTTGTTTATTATCATTCCCCTCTTGGGCCATCATTAGTATCTTTTGTTCTTTAACCAAGAACGGGCGAAACTTCACCTTGTCTCCTGTGGACGGTAGTTCCAACTCAAAAGTTGGGTTATTTAACTGTGGCAATGACATAATATATTCTCCTTGTTAATTATTAAAATAGTCGCCTCAAAACAGCTGGTAAGTTAGTCTGTATTTGTTTTTCGATAGAATTCCTCAAGATGTCTTGTAGAGTACTTTCGAGATTCGGTTTTTCTTCTTCTGTTGCAATGTTTCTCCAATAACGGTATGAAAACTCAACAGAAACTTTGTTGATTGCATTCGTACTGGCATGACCAAAAGCAATTTCCCCAACAGTTTTAGGAAACGCTTCTTCTAGACGAATGCCGTATTGTCTTTCGTCTTTTTCGTTTAATGCATAGATATCTACACTACCAGTATATTCTTTGTAGTAATTGATATCATATGAAACTGGATTGTATGTAATCTTTTGCCACTCTTCAAAGAAGTATCGTTCTGCCATATCAGAACCAAGATAGAATGATGCGTTAACAGCACCATATGTTTGACCTTGAACTATTTCATGTACAGGGCCATAAACATTACTATTCATTTGTGTTCTAAGATTTCTGCCTGGCATTGAAATTGATTCGCAACGAAATGAGATACGTCTTGCAGTCTCACCCTGTAACAAAGATTGAACATTGTGTCCTTGTGCAGTTTGTCCAGCACCCTCATCACCACCAGCACCTTGAGGTAGTCCTATAATTACTTCATAACGTGATGGTCTAGAATAACCATCTCTAGATGCACTATGTGCTAAGATTGCATTCAGTCCACCAAAGACCGTTCCACCCAAAATATTTGAGAAGTTAAATTTTGCCATTAGACCATCTTCCTAGAGTCAGACCATACTGTTTGGTCAGATGCTTTCTTGAACCTTTGTACTGGTAACATGATTGCTGTTAAATTATCCTCTGTATCGACTTTACGAAACATAGACCTTGTTTGTCCATATAGGTATCGTTTAATCGTTGGTTTTGTCAATTTACTTCTCTTGACTGCACTGATACTTAATCTATCTTGACCAGCAGCATCTAAGAGTCTTGCTCTCATAGCATATGGTAAGTAATGAAAGTTCAATCCTAAGAACCCATCACTGTAAGTCTCTAGTAACATAATCAATGGAAACGTATCATAATATGGTAGTGTCCTTGAACCCTTTGGGGAGTAGACAAACATATTTAGGTTACCACGCACTGGTTTACCATTAAGTTTCCCAGAACGCAAAAGTTCTGGAACGCTTGGAGTACCAAGTTCCTTGATTCTATTACGATACCATCTGAATGGTTCGTTACCTGTTTTTATCTGTTTCGATACTTGATCGAAATAAGTTTCTTCTGCCATACTAGTATTTATATCATCAATTCAACCTCGGTTAAGATGATAAACTCCATTCCTCTGTCTTTGCACCATGCTTTTGCATTGACCCATTTTGCATCATTGACTGCATACGTCTTTACCTCGTTGATATATTTCTTTGTTTTTCGTTTGGGGGTTTTGGGGGGTGAACATTGTGATTTTGGCTTGACTTCAACTACCCACTTCTTGTTTCCATTTGGTGTTTTAACTTTTACATAGAAATCTGGGAAGTATCGGTGTATACGACCATCTATAGGTGAACGGTATGGTATAAAGAATTCTTCTGAACCCCATTCCTGTATCTTATCATTATTATCACAATAAACCATAAACTTTCGTTCCCACAAAGACCGATAAATAATGTTATCGGGGTTTCCCTTATACTTTTTGGGATGTGATGGTATGTATCTTCCACGGTATGCCATTTGTCACCTAAATATAAATAAATATATGTATCAAGGATATTTAGTATGTCATTTCTAAACGAAATCAAAAATGTAGTCATCAACAGAGCAACTAGTAGAATTAATAGTGCTTTGGGTGGAATAAGTTCCCTTGGTGATGGAATGCCAAGAAGGTCTGGTGGAGTATTACCACCAGAATTTAGAAAGAGCGCTCCAGACCCATTTGAAGGAAAGTCAGTTATATATCCAGAAAACTTGGGTAGTAATGAAGCAGCACACTATGTTCAATTCTTTATTAACGAACAAACCAATGCTAAAGTCGATTTTGGTGGAGGATTTCTATCTGGTAATGTGGGTGGTTTTGGTGGTAGCGGCGACAGACAAGGTACAACATTAAGTGTAAAGAGAAACCCAACTAAAAGACTTAAAAGTTCAATAGCAATGTATATGCCTGCGACTGTATCGACACAATCATCATCAAAGTATGGTGAAATGGAAATTGGTGCAATGGCGGCTGCTGGTATTTCAGCACTCAAATCATATAATAATGGTAATGGTTTTTTTGATACTGGTGGTAAAGTCGTTGATAGTGTAAAAGCAAGTGCAGCAGAGAATCTTCCAGAAATGGGGAAAGCAGCGGCAGATATTGCAGCTAAAGGTACAAAAGCAGCGTTTGATATTGGTAGGGGCAAAGTAACAAATAACAGAATGGAAATGTTGTTTGAAGGTGTTGACCGTAGAAACTTTAGTTTTAGTTTCAAAATGATGCCAAAATCAAATAAAGAAGCAAAGGATGTTAAACAAATTGTAGATATGTTTAGATTCTATATGGCACCAAGTTTTGATACTACATCAATAGGTACATCAAGAACCTTTATAGTTCCTGCTACGTTTGATATACAGTATATGCACTTGGGTAACGAAAATAAATATCTCACAAAAATTTCAACCTGTGTACTCACATCATGCAACGTGACTTACGGTGGTGAACGTGTACAGTTCTTTAGACCAGATGAAATTGGTTCTGCTCCTGTAGAAACTGGTATTGAGTTGTCGTTTAGAGAACTTGAAGTTATTACTAGAGAACGTATCGTAGAGGGTTTCTAAATGAGTTATTTTTCAATGTTTCCAAATATATCATATGATGCTAAGGGTGATGGTGTAAATGGTATATACAAAGATATATTTTCTAGGGTTAAAATTCGTTCAGATGTAAAGGGTGACATATATTCATTCGATTACTATGATGTAAGGGATGGCGAAACGCCAGAGATGATTGCTCATAAGTATTATGATGATCCATTGTTACACTGGACAATTCTTATTGCTAATGACATTGTAGATTATTATTCAGATTGGCCCATGTCAGTTCAAAGGTTTGAACAGTACATTAAAGATAAGTATCCAAATCCTGCTGGAATTCATCACTATGAGGTTGCACAAACTTCTGGTGACCCAACTGTTATGATTGATGTTGGTATGAACACTACAGATTATCCATCTGCAACTGCAATTAGTTTCTATACATATGAACAACTCTTACAAGATGAGAAGAGAAAGATTAGATTAATTCAACCAGATTTTATTGAAGACATGGTGAAGGAATACGAACTACTTCTACAAGAAGGTAATTAAGTATGGCAAAATCGGCACTACAATTTGCTGGTGAGTTTTTATTAGAAGAGTGTAAACTTTTAACAACAACTGGCGCTGAATTAGATATTAAGAATTTGGTTACAAATATTAATATATTTGAAGACCTATTTTCATTCACAGTCAGTGGTGATATACTACTAAAAGACACTACTAATATTGTTAGTAATGGCCCAATTCTTGGTCAAGAAAGACTGTTACTAAAAATTCAAACACCACAATCATCACCAAATGATGATACTACAATTGACTATACGTCAACTCCATTAATTGTTTATAAAATCAATACAACATTAAGTGCATCAGAAAGTGCTAACATTGTATCACTAAACTTTACTACACAAGAAGCGTTTAGAAATCAAACATCAAGAGTATCACAATCCTATAAAGGACAGCCATCTGATATTGTGGAAAAGATTATTAGAGACAAAAATTATCTTAACAGTAAAAGACGATTGTTTAATGAAACTACATCTAATAATATGAAGGTTGTGTATCCTAATTGTAAACCATTCGTTGCTATCGAAAAATTGTCAGAACAGTCTAATTCTGCAACTATGAACAGTTCTCCATCATATTTGTTCTTTGAAACAACTAAAGGTTATCACTTTAGAACTATTGATGGGTTATGCAACGCTGAAACTAAATTTGTTTTTCGTGAAAATATTCCCAATCAATTGAATAAACAGGGTGTAATTGACCCCATGAAAAACCTAGAAACACTAAGTAAATATAACATACTTTCTACAAGGGATACTGTTAAAAATATGAATAGTGGTTTATATTCGTCTAAACTAATTCAACACGACTTGTACAACAAGACAGTCAAGAGTCAAGATTATGACTATCTAAAGGATTACCAAAAAGACGTACATACCAATTATAACTCTAAAGAACTAGACGTTCCCTTAGTATCAACTGCACCAGATTCCGATTCTGGATTAAAGATATCAGAAAATACAGATAGCAAACTATATGTTTCAATAACAAGTGCTGGTAAGCATTTCTATGAGACAAAAGACTATCCCTATCAAAGTGATAACTTAGATCAAACTCTTCAGAGAAGAAGGTCAAGAATATCTCAAATCCAAACAGGACTCAAGATGCAAATAGAAGTGCCTGGACAAACATTTATTCAGGCGGGCGACATGATACAGTTAGATATTGCCGCTCAATCAACGATGACCAACGACAAGTATGATAAACAATACTCTGGTAGATACCTCGTAACTTCAATCGCACACAGCTTTGCAACAGGAGGTGATCCTAGACACATAATGCGTATGGGTGTATCTAAAGATAGTATATCAAAAAGATTACCATCAAACGGAGTATCAAAATCAAATACTGCCAATGGGAGAACAATTAAACTATAGGAGAATCGCAATCACAAAACAACTCAATCGTAATGTTAAATTCAACCAACAAACATCAAGAGGTAACGAGATGAAACAGAAACTACAAACGAAAATGAGAAAATTTGGTAACTTTCAAAGACAAGAAAGGGATATAGAACCGTTGAGTGATAAGGAATATAAATACCTAAAAGAGTTGTTAGGAAACAAACAAAATGAAAACATACACGCAGTTACAAGAGGGAGTTTACGACCCCAACATATTTAAAGCAATCTTCCTAGCTGGTGGGCCAGGCAGTGGTAAATCTTACGTTGTAAGAAAAACCACTGGTGGTCTTGGCATGAAGATTATTAATAGTGATGATATCTATGAGAAGATGCTGAATGACGCTGGACTCGATACTACACCAGAAGACATCTACTCAGACCAAGGACAGGACATTAGAGTAAAAGCAAAGAAAGTTACTGCTCGTCTCCAAAAGAATTTCCTAGAGGGTAGATTGGGTGTTATCATTGATGGTACAGGGAAAGATTTTGACAAGATATCCAAGCAAGCTGCTGGATTGAAACAAATCGGTTATGATACTTATATGATTTTTGTGAACACCTCAATAGAGACAGCACAGGAACGCAATCGACAGAGAAAACGTACTCTTCCCGAAAAGGAAGTTGCTACTATGTGGAATGGAGTCCAACAAAATATTGGTAAATTCCAAAGATTGTTTGGTGCTTCTAATATGATTATTGTAGATAACAATGACGCTGGTGAGGATGTATTCGCCAAGGTCTGGAAACGAATCATGTTACTTGCTAAGAAAAAGGTATCAAATCGCACTGCAAAAACTTGGATTGCGAAAGAACTTCAGAAAAAGGCCCGATAATTCGGGTCTTTTTTGTTTTTATAACAAAATAATTAAAAAAACACTTGACATTACCCTCAAAATATGCGATCATGATCTTGTATTGATGAGAGAGGATATTATATTATGTACAATAGTTCCACAGATGCGTATCAGATGGCTGCAAAGATTATGTCACATGAGTACGCTAACAAGTATGCTAATTACTGGTTTAAAAAACAAAAAGTAATTAAAACTGGTAAAGCCAACTTCAAAGACTCTACCAGAGGTAAGACTTACAGTGCAGAGTTTTCTGCTGTCGCTAAGTTCCACCAACAATTCCCAGAAGAACACGCAAAGAAGTTTAAGAGACTAAACTGGAAACAGTCTACAGCGTATTTCAAGAAGATTGCAAAGTCTAAGACATATAAGGATATGTGTAAGAAGACAGATGCATCAAAGTCTGGCAAATCAACCCCATCACTTGAGAAGGCACACTTTAGAGGTAGGACTGCTGGTCAGGCAACTTACTATGGTGCAATGAGACTTGCAGAGACTAACTGTCCTTACACTATCGTGCATGAGTTCGCTCACTTGTGTGGTAATATGCACCATGACATTGGATTCAGAAGAGATGTAATCAAACTGTCTTCTAGGTTCTTAGGTACTGCATTTGCAAAGATACTCAAGGGTGAGTTCAAGAAATCGAAACTAAAAGTAACAGTATCACAACACATAATGACACCAGAGAAGTGGATTGAAAGTGTAATGAGAATGGAAAAAATAAGAGAAGGAAAAATATAAATATGAAAATATACTTAGATATGGATGGTGTGATTGCAGACTTCTTCACGGGGCTTGAAACACACTTTAATGTGAAACATTGGAAAGAGATACCAAAGACTGAACAGTCTATCTTGGGATTGAAAGGTACAGACTTCTTCTATAGTCTATATCCCTTTGCTACTTCCAAGAGGTTAGTTGAGGCGACAAGGAAAATCGCTGGAGATGACTATGGTATTCTATCATCACCATTAAGAGGTGATAGAGACAACTCTGCATACCACAAAAGAAGGTGGTTAACACAGTACAAGTTTCTACCAAACATAGACAACCTATTGTTCAGTGGACAGAAGGAACACTATGCTACAGATAAGATTGATGGTAAACCAAACATCCTAGTAGATGACAAACCATCAAATATCGACAGATGGATTAAGAAGGGTGGTATTGGTATTAGATATCAGGCGAATGAAGATAATGTAGATGATCTGATAACAAAGTTGTCAGAATTGTATAAAAAGACTTGACATTAGGGTATACTTATGGTATATTGATCAAGTAATGGGAGAAAGGATTTGATGAGAATGGGTACTCCAAGAGACACTAGATATGATTTCGACAACGGATGGACATATTTCGGTATGTGTGAAGTTGAGAGTGACGGGCATAATGCTAAGATGTATCATCAACTAATTGACCCAGATGATAATGATATTGATATCAATAGGTTTTTTGGATCGTATGATGTTCCATCCCCCAAAGAAGTAGAAAATATAATAATGAGTTTAGTAAAATGATGAAAGAAATGTGATGATTTACAAAGAGTATGAAGCAGCAGTGATTGGAGCCAAAGAGTTCGCCAATGCAATAGAAACAGTTGTTCCAATTACAAAAGACCCTAAAGGGTATGTATTGTTTGGACAAGGAGAACTTGTTATTGAGGTAACACCAGATGATTAAAGAAGTTATTATGCTGGTTACAGTAATCAATATCAACATACCACCAAAGGTGGATATGGACATGACTACTTACGAGAAGTTTGAGTCTATTCAGTCGTGTATGTATGAATTAGAACATAATGAAGGTTATGGTGAAATGTCAACAATTAGATTTGGTGATATGCACGTTACTATTGAACGATTTTGTGAACCAACCAGAGAGATTATAAAACATGAATAGTCAAGATTTATTAAATAAGCGATTGGACAATGTTTCTATTGCTTTGAATTGGGCACATCACTATGAAAGTGAATGGGCAATCAATTATTGGACGAATGTTCGTAAAGAACTAATCAAAAAATATGCAAACTAAGATGGAAGAACTCGCTGAGAAATATGGTGAGGGTATAGACAATCTTCCTATTGATGTCTTAATGGAGGCAATATATAATGACAATGCATCTACTACCAATGTATTACACATCAACAAATCTGAAGAAAAGAAAAAAGAAGAAGATTAATCCTACTAAGTATGAAGCTAGGTGGAGAGAGAACAATAAGTTCTTGAAACGTATAGGTTCAAAAGTTCTCACCTTGGAGGAATATATTGACTACATTCAAGGTAATTACAAACCTAAAGGGGAGAAGTGTTACGGTAGCACAAGTGATTCCAAACCACTTGGATGGGGTTCAATTCCCTGCTCCCCTGCCAATTCTATCCCATCTGTTGGGAATGGTATTGGTAATGCATTCCGAAAAGAGAAACCAGAGTATACTGGCGATGCTGTCATAGGACAGGCGTATAACAAAGGTGGTCTACAAGTTCTATCAAGTCAAGAAGTTGCAGACCCAAGCACTGGAAAGAGGAGATAAATGTGTATGATATGTATGGTGTATCAAGTTTCTTTGGAGTTAACGAATATATAGACCGTAAAGCAATGGTTCACTACTTTGACAAATGTTGGTGGGTTGAAATGCAATACAAGGGTAAGAAGATTGAAATGAGAAACATGGGAGTACACAACGAAATGTATGCAGAATCATGTGCAGAAAATTATGTATTAGGAGTATTAAATGGAAAAGCGATTGATTAAAGAGGTAGTCATTAAGTACTACGAAACGAAACAAGAGGATGACAAAAGAGTCATTCGCAAGGAAACAAAGGAATCAGTGTGGTTCAATGACGGAGAAGCCCGACACAACCCAACAATTTCAGAAAAGTCAGAAATCTTTTAATGACTTGTCTATCGAAGACAAAGTAGAAAACATTAAACAACGTATAACCCTTTTTAGAATGAAGTATCGTGACCTATGGGAAAAATTATCTGGATATTAATAATATCAACTATGATGAGTGGATGTAGTGCAATAGAGACATCTACACAAATATATCAATTATGTAAGTACCAAAATAAATGCCCAGTCGAAGTACTAGGTGATTGGTTACAAGGTGGATAATGTATACGATTAAAAAGATTGATTATCGGGTTGCGACACTATTTGTTCAAGAACGACATTACAGTCCAGTAATGCCGAAACTCACTAAACATTATCTAGGTGCATATCTAGAGGATGAGTTAGTGGGTGTTTTGACGTTAGGATGGGGAACACGACCTATGCATACTATTGCTAAGTTGTTTCCAGAACTAGGTACATCAGACTATTACGAGATAGGTAAGATGTGCATGGATGAAGACCAACCAAGGAATAGTGAAAGTCAACTACTATCACAGACTATCAAATGGATGAAGAAGAACACGCCAGAACGTAAGTATCTCTTTACATGGGCTGATGGTATTGTGGGTAAAGCGGGTTATGTATATCAGTCTGCGAACTTTCTATATGGTGGGTTCATATGGTCTGATATCTACGTCACTGAGAAGGGTGAGAAGGTTCATCCACGAACAATGGGTAAGTATATCAAGGGTGCAAGACCGACCTTTGAAGAACGTGTGAATATGCGTATTGACAGTGTATTTGGTAAACAGTTTCGTTACATATATCCATTGACCAAGAAAGACAGAAAGTATTTAAAGACTCATTCAACCGTAGAATGGGGATTGGACTATCCAAAGGACAAAGACCTTAGATGGAAGATTAAACCAGCAGGGTGTAGTTCATATACGTTATCAG
>JGI24004J15324_10000420_pt1 | contig 17259 bp, 32 predicted proteins | sample LinPmetageLP32_FD_15324 | JGI IMG/M metagenome (IMG submission 15324)
GCAATCCACTCCGAACAATACCAACGACCTGTTCTCTTGATGAAGAAGGGCGTGAACTTTGATAGGATCATCCCCGGCCAATCGTAGCCGTCCCCGGCAGTGTCGGCATAGAACTTCTCGATAGTCTCAACTTGATCGGGAGCAACGGGTACGCAAACAATGTCATAGTCTTCAGCATTTTCTTCAGCTTCAAAGTTTATTTTCCGTACCCCTACCGTAGAGAATGGCGAGATGCTTATGGATTTGCCGTCAGGCATAATCAGTTCTGCGTGCGAATATTTACTTTGGGTAGTACTCCGGACGACTTGGTTGTGCCACTTTCCTGCACCCTTGTAGAACGCTATGCAAAGTTGAAGTGGTTTTGTCGGCTTTATCCCATAGTACTATAACTATTCAGTAGTTTCCAAAACTTCCAAGATTCTTGACAAAGAAGTTTGATCCGGAGTAGATTTTTGAAGATTGTGGATCTTGACGGCTGCTCGGAATGAACGTGGATCCAGCCTGCTCTTCATTTCAGTGAACAGTTCCGACCGGTCTTGACGTAGGATTGTCATCTCGTTCTCAATCGTTGTGAGCTTGTTGACAAATTCCTTGACGGTGGTCTTGAACTCGTTAGTGGTGTTAATCATTTTGACTGCCTTTCTGTGTAAAGAATTCATTGACAATGTATTCCAATGCTTGAACTCTAGTGATGGAGGGAATATTAGTTTTCTCCCCCAGTTCCTTACGAAGTTGGTCTAGCTCTGCAAAGGTGCTGCTGTCTAGTCCAATGTTGCTTTTCAAGTAGTGCTTACTCATTTTGATTACCTTTCTGTGGGTTGCCGGCTTGTTGTTCAGCGTTGAACTTGTCTTGTTCGCTGGCATACTCCATTAGTTGTGAAAAAATTTTGCGGCGAGTTTCGCCCTCAAACTGAAACTTATCTAGGATATTCTGAATATCTTCCTCAAATCTTTTTAGGTCCCTCATTTTCCAAAGACCTCGATGGCTAGATCCTCGGACGCTTGGTCCAACTCGGTGCGAGCCTTTTCTAATACTTTGCCCAACAAATGGAGCGTGACCTCTGCCTTGCATCCGGGTTGGACCTCGTGTGCCAACTCCTCTGCTGCCGTGATCCACCCCATCGTATCTTCGAGGCGTCCGCTCGCTTCCGTGAACGAGGTGAATGTTTTATCCAATAGTCTTCCGGGTCGTGTAGCCATCTCTGTTCTCCTACAGTAAATACATGGCGGTTAAGAACCCCGCTACAAAAAATAACGGGTGTAACATAATGTGCAATCGCATTCTATCATGATAATACGACATTGCAAACATAAATTTAGCGGCGAGGTCGGCTGTTGCCTCTTGGGTATGACCGTCGCTAAATTTGGTGCTCCACTCATCCATTGAGTGTTCTGCTTCAGGATCTAATGGCTCCATTTATTCTCTTAACCACTTCGGGTCTCTCACCTTAGCGGCCCCTTTCTTGATTTTTAGTAGTCGGGCAACGGGTGGAATGTTCATCCACTCCAAATCATAAGCTGCTTCAAAGTCCCCCAGTTGAGTAGCAACACAACCTAGCTTTGTCAACTTCTTGTGAAGATAGGTAAACTGGCGTTGGGTCTCACGGGTTACATAAACACCGATAGTTCCATCCTTGAAGTTGCAGAAGAATTGATCCTCCTTGAACTTACCAATCGCTTTAGCAACAGGAAGCCCATCACCCGCCTCTCTCAACCTCAGGCGGTTGTTCTTGCAGAATGTCTTAAAGGTGCTTACATGCTTATTGCTTACTTTTTCTTGCATTGTTATATTCCTTTCAGGAAATAATTAATTTATTTCTGCGCTCGTTTAGCTTGAGAGCAAACCACGCTAATGAACGATCATTGTTTATCAACTCGTTCTCAAAATATGGGTCATCCCTCACGATACCCACATAATAATTGGTCCATAAAGCCCAGTCCTCTGGAGTGATAGGGTCTAAACACCCCTGCTTTAGATGATCGTTAGCCTGCTCCAAAAGCATTCCCTTGCGGGCACACGCTAACAAGCACTTGCGTTTCTTTTTTGATGTAGTCGATTTGACCTCGTGGTCAATCCTCAAATGGGCCAATGTCATTTCCTTTAATCGTTTCTCGTAGCATAACAATGGCGAGCATACCTAAGCACGCAACGCTAAAAACACTAACCAAAGCATATGTTGTAAGATCTTTTAGCATGTTCTATCTTATATGAGTTTTAGTCTATGTCAAGTTTTTGTTTGATCTTATCTACCGCAAGGATAGAAAGGTAGATGGGATAGTAGGCTACCACTATTGCTAACGTGTAAACCCTGTACAGCACTAGTCATACTTTCTGCGGAGGCCGCCACGAGTGTAGTGAGTAATAATTGCTTGATCTAAAAGCTCTCCCATATGTTGGGCAATTTCTTCCATGCTCATATCATTATGATTGCAAATATCCTCAATCGTCTGAATAGTGGCAGCGTTGGCAGCTACTGTGAAGCGTAAGACCTGTGAAAGTCTTGAATATTCTGCATCTCCAACTTCAATCTTCTGGTTCGTGATCATTTAGGTCCTCCATCAACCGTAAAACTTGCCGTGTACGGGCAATCATATATAATAAAGCAAAGCCATAACCAAACGTGAACCCGGTTATAGTATCTTGAGTAATGTCAAACAATATGCACGCTACCAAGAACAATATGGAAAAGTAATAAAAACTCATATAAATTAATTGCTTTGTAATGAAATTCCGCATGTCTTCTCCAGCCATAAAAGCGCATCTTCAGTCGCTTCTGTATACGTTTGCAACATAAGCACTTCATCCTTAGATAGTTTAACATGCTCTTCGTCTTCGCTTAAGTCATTTTCCGCCAAATCTTCAACAATAAAATCTATTTGATTTGATATCGCAGAGACGGCCCCCACGTATGCCATTGCGTCACGGATNGCGAATTCTGGATGGGGTTCTTCAACCAAGGAACATAAATAATCTAAATCATCATTTAGTCTTTCTGTTGCGTTTAGGATAGTGCTAATTTTGATCCCAAAGGTTTCTTTGGTCAATGCTTTGCCCAGCCCGGAAATTTCCTCTTAAAAATACCCCTCATGCGATGAACCTTTGTGGCATATGATAATATTTTTTCTTTATTTTTAGAGTTCTGCCAGTTTGGTCCACCATTATAACAAGCCGGCAGGTTCAATCCTGCACAAGCCTTGTATCTTCTCATCTCTTTGAGGACAACAGTGGCAGCAATGGTCGAATGATTTGCGCTTGACATATCTACCAAAAACTTTTGGCGGTTTGTGTAGCCCCACTTTCTTCCCCAGAAATTATAATTAATCTGGAACAGTCCGTAATCTCCCGTGTGAGAAACTTTGCCGGTTTTAAGACGAGACTCGACCCAAGCTAATCCAACCATAAAGTAAGGATCTTCGCCGACGTCAATAGACTTGTCGATGATGACCGCTGCATTTAGCTCTTGCTCAGTGTCAAAGTATGACGGAAAACTATAAGCAAGAAATGAAACTAACACATACTCTATCATTATTCAAAATCGATGTCCACATCTACCTTGATGGTGAGCTTGGGAACTCTTAGATGATTGACAAGTCCGTGTCGTTTTGCTTCAGTTGGTTCCATAAACCAATCAGCGTGTTTTTTATTAAAAACCTTTTTCTTAAAGTAGTCATCTTTCTTTCCACAATTGCGAGCCATCATAGTAAAGATCTTTTCGTCAAGACGTTCAGCTTCGGCTACGTCTGCTTTAAGTTCTTCAATCTTTCCGTGGCAACCACTGCTAACATCATGAATCATAATGGTAGCATTGGGGTCAGCGTATCTCATACCCTCTTCACCAAAAGTCAGCAAGACAGCACCACAAGACATTGCTTTGCCTTCGACAATGGTAGCAACAGGAATTTCTGCTGAGTTAATTGCTGCAATCATAGACATCAACGCATATACTTGTCCACCGTAAGAATCAATTACGATGGGTATGACTTTCTGTCCTGTGCTGTGAGCCATTGCCATCTTTGTTGAAAACTCAGAAGCCGACTTTTCATCAAACTTGTTCACTCTAATAATAACTGGTGGTTTTCTTAGCTCTACGTCCTTAACGAGAGGAGATACTTGAGATTTCCAGATCATATAATATTTTATCCTTTTAGTAATTGTTTTCCGTTACTTAAGTATTCCTTAAGATCGGTGAATCCGCCAATAAACTTCTCTTGGCCCTCTGTGATTTCCACAATGATTGGTACAGTGTCCCAATGGTAGGTACCCTTGATCTCATTCAACAATTCAGGCTTAGAGTCTAGGGCATAGCACTCAAACTGCTTTCTTTGTTCTGCCAATAGATTTACTGCCATCTGGCAATACGGGCAATTCGATTTTGTATATACTCTAAACTTCATTGATTATCTCCATCTGCACAGGGTGCACTCTTTCATAAGTAGTCCCAGCAAAACGCACTCGGTAAAACTCTCTTCCAGAAAAGTCACTATTGTCAAATGAGGACCCTATGATGATTCCATAGGGGTGCTCATCGAGAACGGAAGGTCTATTTGCTGTGCCGGGAGAATATGTGATAGGATAAAAATATCCAAGGCGAGGAGCGACGAGAGTGCCGGGCTTGTAGGGACTGTCTAGGGCAATTTTGCTCTTTATGTCATCTAAATCTGTGCCATCCTGCTTTGCCATCATTGTAATGGCGCTTGAATACGAAAACACCGATGAAAAAGCCTTGAATGTTTTATCTTTTTTACGGAAATATCGGCCATTGTTTATAAAAACATTGGAAGGCACGCAAAGAACATTATTTTCAGATACAATGAACCTCTTATTACCCTTGTCAACCGTAAATGATATCTGCCTCAGTCCATCTTCCGCCAAGCCCTCGTAACGCAAATTGCTGCACCAGATGAACCTGCCATTTCGCACAAGAGTTTTATTTGCTGGATTTTTCAAAACTGGATCCAAAAAAACTAAGCGACAAGCAGACCTGTCTGGGGCAGTGGAATAATTATAACGGCGATTTGCCATCGCCTCAAAATAAGGGTTAAGCTCTAAAGCAGCGTCTGGCTTTCGGATCCAAGTATTAGCACAGAAACAATCTTGGAGTTCTTGCCACGTTGGTGTTGCCACGTTTAATTTTCCTGCAACGCCGTGCAAAACTTGTCAAAAGAACCTACAACAATGACTTCGGATGTGCGAAAAGAGTTACCATCAAGAACAAATGCACTAAACTTTGTTCCCTCTGGAAACCTGCCCTCCATCTTCTTCTCATCCAGAGAGGAAGTAAACTTATATGGATGTATTGAAACAATATAACTTTTATTGATTAAACACTCCCGAGTGTCGTAAACTTTTCCAAAGTTAACATAATCAGAGCCGTCGGGTCGCTCCTTGTTTTGTTTAACTTGCTTCTCATAAACCTCTGAAACTTTAAGCACGGGACATTACCTCCATAGTATCAATTGTCCTCACAAGCCAATCGCCACCTTTGACGTGGATCTTGTGNTAAATGGTCTCATTATTAAAATTGGGCTCTATCATCACGGCCATACTAGGCTCAGATAATCTTATCCATTCAACAGGTGCTGAAGGATCAGCAGTATCAAGCAGCGTAATATCCGATGGGAGATATACTAAATCACCCTTCTTCAAGTCCAGAAACATCTGGTGACTCCTGACTGTTGATCTTCTCCAAGAACTCATCAAACTTCTTTACTGACTGGGTGGCGTCACCAATTGTCCCATTAGCAGGTTGTGGTAACATTGTATCAAACTTTGCTTTCTCAAACGAAATCAGCATTTGCTGATACTGCTGAAGCTGGGTCGCTGCGGTGCCGAGTAAGTCAAGCGCCTCTGAGACTTCCTCCAAGAGAGTTGTCTTTCCAGCGTTATCCAAGATCGTCGCCGCAATACGCAAGGCGCTAGACTGCTGGCCGATGATAACGCTCATGGTATCTTCTACATTTTCTAGATCAATCTCAAAACTAATTGTTGCTCGCATATACTAAATCCTCCTTAATAGGATTATACATCATCGTTAGATGTTGTTTAAGTTATTTCTTTTTCTTTGCCGCAGCTTTCAAGCAGCGGTCCTCAAGCTTGACGTTCTCGCCATTTACAAGGATGGTTGACGAAGCGTAGAGACCCTTAGCGTGGTTAGCAACCACTAGACCCATCTGGTCGTGAAGTTTGGGGTTGCTGACCAAGTTGAAGTTGGCTCGTACCTTGCACAAAGAGCCGACAGGGAAGGCGGGCGGTGCGGTCGCAGCGATGATAGCCTTCTGGGCATACTTGTTTTTGGTCATAGCATTGAACTGCTTTTCGGTAGGAACAAAGTCTTCGTCGGTCGCAATCTTGACGGAGAGGTCACGGAAGTACATCGTTGTGACATAGTAGTTAGCGCAGATAAGAGCAGCGGGGCGGTGTTCTGCCTTATAGGACTGAGCCCAACGCTCACGCTTGAGTTGTGACTCGGGGGAGTAGCGTTGCTCCATTTTCTCAACGCACTCAATTTGCTTGGGACTCAACTTTCCACCATCCTCAAACTGACGCTTGAGAGACTCGGCGAAGCTTCGGTCCTTTTCAGATAGTTTCTTAGCCATCAAGGATTCAAAGCGAGCCTCGCCGTTCTGAACTTCAAGGCGCTCTGCTCGTTGAGGGCGGGCGTACATCTGGCTCCAGTAAGACATTATTTGGAATCTCCGAGTTGGCTAAGTCCGCCGTCATTCTCTTTCTCGTTGCCGAGGTGGGATGAGCCACCCTCACGCAGCATCGCAAGAAGGTCTTCGTTGGGGATGACGTGTCCTAGTTTCTTCTGACCGTCATAGCACTCATAAATCACTACCTTATGAAACATATCTCTCTCCCTTACATATGTATAGTATCATACATCTAGGTTAGGTCAAGTTTTATCTGTACACTTCTTACACATTTTTTCATCTGTAAGTTCCGAAATGAAATCAAACTGCTTCTTCTGGAGGTTACAAGTAAAGAAAGGATCCTTGTTGGCAAAATCATCCAGATACTTATCAGCTATAATAGTTTGAAAGACGACAATACCATGGTCCTTGACTAAATCAACATAATAGGGATTGTCATCATAGAAGACTTCGATATTATATTCTTTTAGTATTTTTAGTTTGTGTTCCGCCATCTTTTCAAAATGGTTCAGTCCCATCGTTTCCTTATCATATTCAAACCCACACAAGATATCTTCATAGCTGTCAGATCGGAAGCCTAAGTCAGCTAGGTCCTTCTCTACTTCGTGCCGCTTGGAGGGAGGAGTTCCAGTCACAATGTAAACTTTACCACCCCATCCCGACAAGAGCCGCCGGAAAAACTCTGGCGCATAAGAGAGAGTGTCGTGGAAATCAATTCCTAAGTTCATCTCTGGTGCTCCTTACTTTAATGAGTATTCTTTTGCGTAGCCTTCGGAAATAAGCCACTGGTTTATATTCTCTTCTTCCATAAAAACCTCGCCAAGCCAGCGTCCATACTTGCCCTTCTTGTCTTTGGAGGTCCTAACTGTCACCACCTTGCCTAATATTCTTTGGCGGAGGGCATCACGAGATATAATGCCTTCAGGCTTTTCAGCCCCTCGTACCTCTGGGGTGTTGACGCCGAGCAATCTTATTTTCTGCTTGCGTATTAAAATTCCAAAGCCTAGGTCAAAATCTACAGTGATGGTATCACCGTCATATACTTTAGTAACTGTTGCTTTATATTCGTACATCACTCTCCCCAATCTTCCCATTGCCAACGGGTTTCTAAATGTTTCTGTAGTTTCTCTTCCGCTTTTTTTAACCTAATGCGATAATAAACTGTGGGAATAGAAAAAACAATTGCAGTGATTATGCAGCCAATCATTTCATCATTAAATCCATAAAGTGCTTAACCCACATACCACCTGCGGCAGTAGCAACAAGCCAGATAACTCTTTGAGCACCCTGCTTCCAGTCCTGAAGTTTGGCAAACTCAATCTGCATCTTCTCGAATTGTTCTAGCTCTTTGTCTGCGTGTTTCTTCCAGACGACCAACTCTTTGGCAAAGTCTAGTGCTGGTTTAGTCTCCTTGACATAAGCAGCACGTATCTTAGATTCTGATTCTAGTTCTTTTACTCGACTGAACAGTCCTGAGTCTGGTTCATATAGGTTTTGTTTTACTCCACGAACTCCCTCTAGGACGGCTGCCTGAGTTTCCTTGATGTGTTCAACCTCTAACATCAGTTTATCAAAGCCACCATTCATAGACTTGGCATTAGAGATCTTAGTCTCCATCTTCTCAACCTTATCTAAAACAAGTTTTAAAATCTCATCACTCATTAGAAGCACTCCAAACAAAAAAGGACCAGCACAAATATACTGGTCCTTATGTGATGTAACCGACTGTTCTAATTAGTCGCTAGACTTGTGTTTTTATTCACCACCCTTCCGAAGAACAGCACAATTTGTGGTGAGCAACGTTCCCGCTGCGCTAGCGGCATTTTGTAATGCACACTTCACCGTCTTGGCGGGGTCAATAACCCCGGTCTCTATCAAATCTTCAAACTTCTCAGTTCGAACATTAAATCCTATATTTCTATCGTGATCATCATAAGATAATGAGTTTACAACAATGTCAGATGAGATGTCAGCATTCTGTAAAATCTGTTTGATAGGAGCGAAGCATGCTTGAACTAATGTTTCGGCCCCACGTAATTGATCTTCGTTTGCTGGTTCTATCTCAAGTCCGCTCGCACACTTTAATAACGCTGTGCCTCCGCCGGGAACCACACCCTCTTCCTGTGCTGATTTTACCGCCTCTAAGGCATCCTCAATCCTATGTCTTTTTTCCGTAACTTCAATCTCTGTTGCTCCGCCAACACGTATCACTGCGATACCCGACTGAAGCCTTGTTATTCTCTCTTGGAGTCTCTCCGCTTCACGAATGTCATCAACTTCCTTTAGTTCGTTCCGTAAGAAATCTAATCGCTGGTCAAGCTGCTCGTGGTCAGTGTCTCCATCAGCCAAAGTGGTGTGCCTCTTGCCAATCTCCACCTGCTTGACTGTGCCCAAGTGCTCTAGCTTTACTTTTTTAAGTGAAAGTGCGGAGTCTTTGCTAATGAATGTTGCGCCGGTAATCAGGGAAATATCTTCTAGAATTTTTCGGCGCTCTTCACCATAACGAGGAGCCTTAATTGCAACAATCTTCATTGCGTTACGCATACGATTTATAATGAGTGCGGCGAGTAGTTGACCGCTAACTTCCTCTGCTATAATAACAAGTGGCCTGCCGTCACGAGCCGCAACCTCTAAGATCGGTAACATCTCTTCGACGTCATCAAGGGTCTCGTCAGTTACCAAAACTAGAGCGTCTCGGTAGTCCACAGTACCACGTCTTTCATCGGTTACAAACTGAGGCGAGACATAGCCGCCATCAAAAGAAAAGCCCTCAACGACTTCCAGAGAAGTCTGTAATGACCGGCTCTCTTCGATCGTAATAGCGCCGTCTTTTCCAGCCGCCGAAACTGCTTCAGCGATCAAAGCTCCAATAGTTTCATCACCATTAGCTGAGACTGTAGCAACATGTTGAATCTCCTCCTCACTTGAAACAGGTTGAGAAAACTCCGTTACCCTCTTGATAATGCCTTCTGTAGCTAAATCAATACCTCTCTTAATATCAGTAGAAGATGCACCTGCGGCGATGTGCTGATTAGCAGCCACCAAAATGGCTCGTGCTAGAACTGTGCTCGTGGTCGTACCATCACCGCTAGTCTTTTCTGTTTCCAAGGCAGCTTGGCGGAGGACCTCAACAGCAGCCTGTTCATAATCATCATCCAATTCTACAACCCGAGCAACAGTCACGCCATCCTTGGTAATGACCGGATCAGAACCTCGCCTATATAATATAACATTTTGTCCTCGTGGTCCCAGAGTGGAGGCCACTGCATCAGCTAGTTTATTGGCTCCGTTAAGTAACTTCTGCCTAATCTCATTCCCAAATAAAATATGATCCTTTGTCATTTGCTTCTTCTCCCTTTAGATTTTATTTGTTTCACTTGCTTTTGTACTTTTTGGACCTTTGATTCTAAAGCGTCCAATCGCATATTGGTTGTATAGTAGAAACCAACAAGAGGTACAAGCAGACCTCCGATAGTCATAATTGTCTTAACATCTATTTTCATTTTACATTCAATACCAGTATCTCTTTGGATGTCTTGTCGGCAGACATACCATAAGTCCACTCAGGATACACTATTTCATAATCCTTGTATAGTTCTAAAATAGTTGGATGGGGATTATATGAAATCACCCAGTTGTTTTTCTTTTTGATTTCTTCGGCGAAACCGTGGTGGTCAAACCCCTTATGCGTTGAGCCCCGGTCACCGTATAGTACAGGCTTTTCCACATGATATGGTGGATCAGCGTAGATAAAAGTTTCATCGTCGTGCCCCCCAAGGCTGTCCTTAAAATCGGATTCTTTGACAGTTAGAAGAGGACATACAAAATTTCTGAGGCGTTCAATACTGCTCTCAGTAAATCTACCCTCTGCTGCTTGTTTGGAATAACCTCCGCTCATAGTTGCCCCGCTAAATGAAGAGCGATTTAACGCATAGAACATACAAGCCCTGTACTCTTTCCACTTATCGTGGGTGTCGTCCATGTGTTTCCAGTTCTGCTTCTGTTGATATTGCACAAACATATCTTTAGAACAGGGATGAAACAACATCTCTAGAAGATAAGCAACCTGTTCTGGATCGTCAAGAACTCTTTGCCAGAAATTTACAAGCGGCTCAAAGATCTCATACCCATGAACTCTCACGCCTTGAGCAGCGTAGTGAATCTCAATGGACCCGCCGCCAAAAAAGGGACTGACCATTTCTGTCAGGTCTTTTGGGAAATAGGGTATGATGTGTTTGAGTGCTCTTGTTTTACCGCCGGGATATCTTAAGAGTGATTTCAATCTTCCTCGCTTTCTTTTGCTATGTTACCACGAGTTTGGTTACTTCGTAAAGTCCATCTTAAAGGACACTTTGTTGCCACCTGAATAAGTATTTGGCTTGAATTCAAAGTTAGCATCCTTGAAGTAATCAACTCTGATCTCCATCATCTTGGCTTTAACATTTAATTTTGTCTGAACTAAAGTCACCTGTCTGGCCAAACTTGTCAAAGAGGCTTTCATCTTTTTATCGGCATTAAGAACACGGGCTGTATTCTCTAAGAGCGGCGAGAGGATGGATCGGATAGGATCAGCGCCCGGATATCCATTTACAAATACTTTTTTTGCCGTGAAATCTTTCAAAGTTCCGTGTGTTAATGTAGGATACCATTCTCCTTGTATCAATTCTTGTAGGCGGTTATGATATTTTGATTTATTCTGAGGTTTCAACTGCTTTAAGGTCATTTCGGCTGCCTTGTCGTCACTTACCGGCAAACCCTTCGGGAAACCAATTGTTTTAGCACCGCTCGGTGGCATCTTGTAATGCTCTTCAACCCACTTATCGATTGAGGCTAGGTTCAAGTCTTTCACTTTCATCCCCATAATCTTTGCGAGGTCTTCAGATATTTTGCCACCCGGAACCTTTTTTTCGTGCATTATTCGGTGAACGCCAATCCAGCCCTCTCTTGCGGACTTTGCCTTCACCATCCTAAACAAATCCATAGAATACTTTGCATTTCCTATTATCGTGTCACTGCTGCTTCCCTCTGACTGTTTTGCCAGAGCATCAATAATATTAACGATGGAGACTTTTCCACCAGTTCCTACGCCCTTGCACGAAACCGGCGTTCTATCAAAACCTTTCCCACCCTCAACTTTGGTGAGTCCATAAAAATCAATCAATGGCGCATTACTGTCGGGTGGAAATTCTACACCGTCAAAATTTAATGGTTCGTTATTCATCGACCAGATAGCGGCCAAAATCTCTCCGAAGTCATTAGAAATATGGCTAAGGTCCTCGTACTCAAAACCCAGTCGAAAAGCATCCCTGAAATCAATGTTGTTGCCTCTTGCTTCGAGAGCTTCAGATAAAAGTTCTTTAAGCGGCTCTGATTTGGTGGGGTCGTCTGAATATTTTGTGTCTATAAGTTTAGCAGCTTCCTCAGCAAGTGCCATCGCTCCGGTAAACGTCCTCCCAGATAATCCTAAACCATCTGGTGTGAGTTCTTTTGCTCTAAACTTTAGATCTTTACCTCTTCCTTCGCCCTTGGATTGACCAGTCTGGTTAATATAACCGACGGATGTTCCTTTGGGTACGAGGTATTTTTTATTATATTTTATACCCGCCTTTTCGCCGGGGACTTCAAAGGGGATATCTTTAGTTGCTGTTAAAGTATAGTTTGGATAACTCTTTGAAAATCTTGTCCCGCCAACTCTAGTCAGGGTAAGACCCTTGCTTTTAAAAAGTTTTGTTAGGTCTTTTTCAAGACCTGAGACCGCCGCTCTAATATGGCGGACGTTGCGTTTGGACGTATATTTGTATGCGCCGGGAACATCGTCGAAAGCTGTCAAATAATCCTCTAGTTGTTTCTCTGGTTCGAGAGTAGATTTCAGTATACTGTCTGGGTCTTGAAGCACAGCGATCATGGCAGCTTTGGAGGCACTCGTGCTCACGGGTACTCCAAGTTCTTTAGCCTTGGCAAACAGTTGTGCTTTTGACATCATGCTATAATCTTCCTGTTCCTGTAGAATCTGCTCCAGCAACAGGTCAATGGTCTGGTCAAGCGCACTGATGCCTTCGCCGATCTTCACAGTGATATCCGGGAGCATCTCTTGCTGCTTCTCGATCTCCCTCATTAATACTGGGGAATGGTGGTGAAGATCTTCCTCTACGTCATCGCATCCGCAGCTTTCGACTGCGGTCCTAACATAATCAGCAGCACTCGCAGCACTTTCGCCATCTAGAAAAAGGTTGTCTATAAAGATATCGTGCTGCTTGTCATTGAGGGTATCCCAATGTCCGTACTGCATCCCATTCTTCTTGAGTCTGTTGTCAAGTTCTCTTATTTTTCTAGAGAATTCGTCATTGACAGCGGGACTACCGACCAAAATGTCGATCTGTTCGGGTCGTAGTTCCTTGTGCATGTTAAAGGTTCTTAAGTTCTTTTTTAATTAAGTTTCGAATGGAGTCGAGCGATTCCTTTTTCATAGACTTCCCAATAGCCTTGCGGCGCTTATTCAAATACTTGTCGGTGCTATCGCTGTCACCGTCATTATCAACATCATCGTCCTCTTTCCCAACTGGGTCAAGCTTCTCATCTTTGCGGTTGAAGGCACTAGGGTCGTAGTCTTCAATTTCATCACCTGCCAGCGGCTCACCTTCCAGCGGGATCTCTCGCATACGCATCACATACTTGAGGATCTTGTGGGCTTGAGAGCGTTCCATCGCTTGAACTATGTCTTCAAGGGCTTGCTCTGGTCCTAAAATCATCTGCAATGTATCTACCATCGCAAAGGTGTCGTCGTTAGCGTCTTCGTTTAGGCGGCGGGTCTTCCGACGTTGGAGGGATTGGTANTCCTCTTTNATGATTTCGGCTAACCGTTTCTTAGAAATTTTATATTGGGACATTATTATTTTTCTCCTCAGAAAATAGAACTATCTATAAATAGTCAGCTATCTAGGTGATTTCTCAATTCTTTCTCAGTAATAAGTGTGTAGGTAAAAGTATCACCATATATTTCTGATGATTCCTTGCAGATGCTCAAGAACTCCTTGTATTGATGAATGTCCCCAAACACTTGACACCCAGCAGACCACTTGTTGATTGAGTAAGATTTGCCATAAGGATTACTACGATGGATGTTAATACCAAAATAGCCCTCCTGAGTTACTAGCACCTCATTCTCATAATCCATAACATCGTCTCTATTGTTGTCACGGTAAACTTTTACTGGCTTGCGCTGAACAAGTGCTTCATATCTATTTTGGTGCTTGCCCAGCTTCCAAGTCCCCCTGTATTGATCGGGCACCAAAACAGCAGTACCAGCAGGGTTAATTGGGTTTTCAAGCCAGTATTTTCCGGGATCTGTTGTTATGCTGTAACGATTACAGGTGACTTCATCACCCTTACGGTACATTAAAAGAAGATAATCGTCATAGGTGTTGGTTCCTAGATTGTCACGACGAACACCAACCAAATTTAAATTCAGTTCTTTATTGGGAGTATCAAAAAATTTATATTCTTTTGCAACAAAATAAGATTTTATGTTCTCAACAGTTAATATATCTTCAAAGTCCAATGGTTCTGGCTCAGGCCTTGACTCTGATTTAGACTCAGGTGTCGGGATCTGGTTCTTCGGTTTTGGAAACAGGTTTGCGAGCAGATTCAATAAGGGAGTCAACAAGTTCTTGTACCTCTTTGTCATTTTTCTTCATTTGATAAAGTATTGTATCTTCATCTTCTGAAAATTTTAAGTCAGCTAAGTCTAACTTATAATAAGTTAACATTTTTAAATAGGGGCTTAGATCAAAATCTTTTTCTGTTGCTGCTTTATTTTTTATCCAGCCCATCACCCGAGCGGCAAAGAAAGCTTTCTCGGCGTGAATAAGATTATCCTCGCCCTCTTTAATATATCCTTCTTGTTCTAACAGCCTTAAGACGTTATACGTCACTGTTCCGCCTTTCTATCCCTCATCTGTTGGATGCGTGCGGCAGATTTCTTGTCGCCACGGAAGCCACCGGCTCCGCCGGGCTCCAAAGTCTGGACGCCTCGGCGCTCAAGTTCGCCCTCAATCCACTCTTGTCCCTTCGGGTTCTCAACAGGGGCTTCAATAAATCTTTCCACATCTGCTTTGATTTCTTCGGGTGGTGGTCCGTATACATTGTTATCTACGAGGGCAAAGTTCTTGCCGAACAATTGTTGATAGTATTCCAAGTTGTCTTGGCACGCTTGCCACATCGCAATCAGTCCATCAGGTCCGTCCTCTGGAAGAGTGCGGTCTCGTTTTTGGTTTCGCTGCTTGGCAACCTCTAAGGTTGTGTTGACAAAAATCATATAAGTATCGTAGCCCATTGCTTCGGCACGTTCTCTCTGTCCTGTAATTTTCTTCCGGCTTTTTCCGGTGCCGTCAACTAGAAGACCTAGACGCTCCACTTCATAAGGGGCTTTCAATTTTTTGAGGCGGTCCTTTTCTACGGTGCGAATACTTGCTGGGTTATAAGGTTGCTCGGGGTCGGGTGCTCCAGTTATTTGAGCATCATACCGTGCTGGGTTGTCTTTATATATTTTTTCTAGGTCTCCCGCACTGATGTCGGCAGCAGCTAGGGCTTTCTCAAACAAGCGGTCAGAGTTGACATATTTCATTCCGCCGGGAACAAAGCTCGCATTAGCAAAAATGCTTGCGTCGTCTTCTCCTTTTGTTAATCCGAAGATTTGATTCGCATGTTGGTCCAACAGGGCATCGGCTGAATAAGATTTGCCGCTACCGGGGCCGCCAGCCATGAAAATACACTTGAGGATCTGCGGATCAAAGACGCCTTCCTCAATTACTTCAGGGCTTTCCAGTAGCCAATCCAGTTTTTCTTCATGAAATGAAGAAACGACCTCGGTAATTAAATTACGGAGGTCGCTTGCATCAAAACGATTCATTGTTTGTCTCCCGAAGGATTATTTACGCTTTAGAAGTCGTTCGACCACTCGCTTGAGGACTGCTTCAGTGAGAGCTTCGTCATCAAGAACATCAAGATTAAGCTCTTCGCTTACGTCTTCGTCGTCGTCGCCGTCTTTATCATCAGCGTCTTCGCCCTTGGACTTCTTTTCGTGCATCTTGTCACCACGCATTGCTGGGTGATCATCACCACGCATTGCTGGATCTTCCTCGCCACGCATTGCTGGGTCTTCTTCGCCGTCCACTTCCATATCAGAAATGGCAGCGTCATCAGCCCCGCCTTCGACTTCGATGTCTACACCAGTTTCAGATGAAATAGCATCAACGACTGCTGAGACAATACGCTCGACCGCATCTTGGTCTGCGGGTGCTGCCTCGTCGTCTTCCATACCCATCTCTGGTTCTGCTTCTGGTTCTGCGGCAGGTTCATCTGCCTCCATCTCTTCTTCCTCTTCCATGAAAAGATCTTCGTTAGTTTCTACAAAACTTTCAGTAAGTGTATTCATGTTGGCTAGCTTGCCCCAACGACGGACGATGGATTCTTTTACAAGTGCGCTCTTGCTTGTCTTAGACATTTATTTATATCTCCTCTTGTGAGTTAACTGCTTTGCAGTCAACATTAAATAGTTTGCCAATATGTAAAAAACCCTATTCTTCTTCAAAAATACCAGCATTATCTAATTTCTTAAAAGCTGCGTGCTCAATTTGGCTAATTCTTGGGAAACTAACTCCCATTCTATCCGCAACCTCCCTCAGGCTAAGTCCGTTTTCATGCTTACGAGCACAGACCACAGCACAATTTAAATCTTCTTCAAAATTCATCCAGTTACGACACTCTGTCTGATCGCAACCAAGCTTCCATTTTTCGTGTACTTCGAAACAAGTTGGATTAGGACTATATTGTGTTTCAAACTCAGTAGGTTCTCTGTCTAGGTCGGCTTGTTGTTCTGATGAACTTTTTCTATGGAACATTTTATTTTCTCCGTGCGTTGTCTGTGTTAAGAATATGTGTGCTGCTCTCAAAAGAACCAGCAGATGTCTGGCGAGCCCATTCTACCTTGTGCTGTAATTCTGCCAAGTTTCGAGCCCCTGTGTAAGAAAAGCCACTCTTGATTCCCCCTTCTAGGTCAGCAAGGATATCCTTTACACTTCCTTTGTAAGGAATATATGAAGCGACGCCCTCAGGAGTCGAGGACTTGTTGCGCCAATCAAGTTGGGCATCTTTGGATGCCATACCTCGATACTCTTTTGCTCGGCTATTATCTGGCAGGGTAATAATCTGACCGGGGCTCTCAGTGGTGCCGGCCAAAAGCGAGCCACACATTACAAAATCTGCGCCGGCTGCTAGAGCTTTAACAATATCTCCCGAGGTTTTGATGCCGCCGTCTGCGATGATCTTGACGTCCCTGTCCGTTCTCGCACAGTCGAAGATCGTTTGGAGACCGGGTAGACCGTGCCCTGTGACAATCCGAGTAGAACAAATGGAGCCGCCACCAATGTTGCACCGTACAGCATTAGCTCCCCAATCAGCAACATCATTAATACCCTCCAAAGTACAAACGTTTCCTGCAATAATATAAATATCTTTACCATATTCATTTCGCAGTGCCTCAAGTGCTTTTTTTACCAGAATATGATGACCGTGTGCAACGTCAATACATACGACATTGGTGCCAGC
>JGI24004J15324_10000421_pt1 | contig 17258 bp, 13 predicted proteins | sample LinPmetageLP32_FD_15324 | JGI IMG/M metagenome (IMG submission 15324)
TCCTCTATTTCCTAATAATACTCTACTTGTCATTAGAATATATCTCCGATTGCTGCAAATTTAAAATCCGAGGACTGATTAGAATTAGTTAGTCCTCCATTACTAAAAGTACCTGGTTTTGTTACTGTTGTACTTGTTGCTCCTCCAGTTGAGATAGCAAGAGGTACATATCCAGTTCCTTTTGTTTGAAATATAACTACTTTTTGAAAGTCCAAGTCTGGTACTGAAATAGTAGGTGTTGCTGAAACTCCAACTGATGTTATAGTTGCTGTATCTGCAGTTGTACTCGCACTAGTATTTCCAATTGGTGTAAACTGTAAGTATTCATCAAGACTTCCACCAGAAGTACTAAAAATTAGATCATCTTCGTGTAGGCTTGTATTTGTAACTTCTTTATTTGCTTTTGAAACAAACAATCCATATTGCCCACCTCTATTTCCTAGTAATACTCTACTTGTCATTTTAAAATCCCATATATGTTGAAGTCATATATCCATACCCACAAGGTACACGAAATACTCCTACCTTTACATTTGTTGGAGGATTGCCTCCCATTCGCGTTCTATCTACGGTATAGTACCAGCTTCCACTTGTATCGCCGTAAATAAATCTACTGTTTAGTGATTGTCCATTTGCTTTTCTGAATTCAAGTCTGAGTCCATACCCCCCTGCTGTGTTTGATGAGTACCCTTGATTCGCACTATTAGCAGGAGCAAAATATCTTAAATTTGTTCCATGATCCGTTGCATTTCCTGTAAAAGTAACAGGAAACCCTGCGTGCCGAGTACTATTAATAGGGGCTGGATTTCCCAGATTTGTATCTGCTTTTGAATTAAATGCAAACATATCTAATCTTTCTTGAACTCTTGAAACAGTAGTAGTTCCTGTTATTATAACATCATCACTTGTTGTTGTTGTTCCTTGCGCATCTGGAACTCTATTTGCAGTATTTGTAGGATCATAATGACTAGTACCGCTTGCATCATATTCTGTTCCCGTTCCGTCTTGTAAGTATAGAAACAAAGGATGATATTCTGCACTAGTATTTATCTCAGTATTTGCTGTGCCTCCGCTCGTTGGTATGAAGGTATTAAATCCAGAAGATGCAGTTGCACTGCTAAATTTTCTTAAATAACGAGGTACCCCTGAATTTGCAGTTGTATCAAGAAGTAAATCTTTTCCCGAAGCAGAAGTTACATCTGTTCCTCTACGAGATATTTTTAATCCGTAGTTACTTCCTCCTAAATTTCCTAATAGTATTCTTGCTCCCATAATTAATCCGATATTAAAATTCTGTTACTTCCACCTTGTATAAGGATATTATTTCCACCAACAGTTATTGTTGTGGCTGCGTTAATTCTATCTCCATTCACACTTCCTGCTACAACTAAATCCCCGTCTATAATATCACCAATCGCTGCCCAGGATGATCCTCCGTATCTAAATGCATTAACTGCACCACCATTTCTCATAAGTACAACATCATTTGTGATTGGAGTACGTCCTGCGACTGCACTAAACTGTGAATTACTTGGTGCACTTGTTGTTCCGTCTATTATAAAGAAGGAAGGCTGTACTGCGTTACTTCCGTCACTTCCGTCACTTCCGTCACTTCCGTCACTTCCGTCGTTACCGTCGCTACCTGGATTACCTTGGGCTCCAGTTGCTCCCTGTTTTGATTTTGTAAGAGTCTGTATTCGAGTAAAAGTTTTTTGTACATTTGCTTCATTTCTTGCTGTAATTGTAAAAGTTACTGAGCCTACATCTGCACTCAGCGATGTAGCATTTGCAAATCTTCTTATACTAGAAGAAACAGTACTTGCACCCCCCACTCCTACACTTGAGCCACTTGCTGAAACACTAAATGTTGATGCTCCAGAACTTCCTACATTTAATTGTGTTGTTCCATTAAATACTTGAATATCTGTTCCTGAGCCTGCGAAGCTAGTTGGTGTTCCCGAAGTATTTGTTGGTACTGTGTGTGCTTCATTTGATAATATAATCGTGAAAGCATCAACACCTGCTTTTAAACCAGCAATTGTCATTATGTCTCTTGCTAAAATACTTCCAGATCCAGATCCTTCTCGTATTTGAACTTCTATCTTATCCGGCATATTTGCAAAAGAAGATTGAGGTGTATATGAATATGTAGTTGAAGTTGAATTCTGAACACTTGAATCATTTAAGAAAAATTCATAATGTACAGTTCCAGTTGTATTTACGGCAGTTGCAGTAATTGTTGTACTTGAAGGATCTGGACTTGCTCCATTTGTATTATACTCAATGCTTTGGTCTCCTGCAGTTAATGATACTCCTCGTGCATCTATACCGACTGAGCCATCTGCACCATCCGCTCCTGTAACTCCTGCTGTAATAGCATATACTACTTCATAGGAATAAGCAGTACTACTATTTGTAACTACTTTTGCAATAATTTGATCATTTGAATAATTTGGAACAAAACTAAGTTTTTTTATACTTGCTCCACTATAATTTCGTGTTGGTACTCTATCGAGCTCCATAACAGTATTACTTTCTATAAAATTAACATTGGCATAAAAAGCAGTAGCACCTGAAGCAATAACAATTAAATCGCCTTCACTAAATTCATTTATAAATGAAGTGCTTGATCCTGTAACTCTTGAAGAAGAGTCACTTAAAGTTGCTGTACCAGACTTTGTTGTTAACCCATTGTTTGAAGCACCTACTTCAATCCAATAATCAATATTTAATTTATTACCATCAATATCTGTTGCTGTAGTATCCTCGAATTCTTGAACTGCTTTGAAAGTATCTGAAGCTCCATGATCATACAATAAATAAGCTTCAGCGCTTGCTCCCATGCCAGAAAAAGCTTGTTTATAAGTGCTTACATTAGAAGAAGAGTTTGTAAATACTGTTCCGTTTGTATGTGTAAAAGTATAAGTATTACTAGAGAGTTCTGCTAGCCCGGAACTTGCATTTATACTTAATGTTTTATTTACGTTTCCTCCTCTATCAATTCCTAGTAGTTTATTTTCTCCTGTAGGAACGGAATACTTATTTGGTGTATAATTAATTCGTACAGTTGAAGGTGCAGAAATATTTTGAATAGTATTTACTGCTCTTACATGTATATGATAAGTTCCTGAAACTACACCTTTTATAGAAGCTGAAGTATTGTCTCCATCTACAAATTTAAAATACCCTTTGTCTTTTATTTCCCAGTCTGTATCAAATTCTGATGTAGGGCCTTGAACTTTTATCTGATATCCTATAATATTGGCATCTGGAACTTCGTTTTTAAATAAAAGAGTAGTTCCATTTGATAGTGTTACAGTGCTACTAAGGGTTAAAGCAGTGCCGTCTATAGCACTGACTGTTACGAGTCCTGAAATAGCAGAGTTTTTTACTCGCATTCCTACTTCTATGCTGGAGTTTGCAGCACTTAGAGTTACAGAAGTACTGTTGTTCACTGCTCCTGATATAGTAGACTCCGTATTTTGTTTTATTTGTAAAGGTGGTTGCCAACTAATTAGTAGATCTGATCTAGTATCCACTGTAGAATCGTCTGAAGTTTCTATACTATTGAGCGATACAGAAGCAGTTAAAGCTTCCACACTTGGTACAGTATCTTTTCTTACCGGCGGCTTTTGATGTTCGGGTACAATCTCTGTTACGTATCCTCTGTCAATAAGTTCAAATTTTTTATCGCTATACTCAACAGCGGATATAACTACTTGATTCAATCCTTTTTCTTCTGTTTTTACAATAACATATTCTTTAGGTGAAGCATTAATTTCCTCCTCCCCAGTACTAATTAAAGTAGAAGTTAAAGACCAAATAACTTCAGCATTTGGAGTTTCGGAAAAAGCAGAAGATACTGTTAAGGAAGATAGTGTCCCTGTGGTAGAACTAACTGGTTTAGTTTCTACTCTTATAGAATCTGACCAATGAAGTTGTACTAAGTTATTTGAATCATCTTTTACATTTGATGCTTTTTCGAAAGTATCTATAGATGCTCCACTTTCATCTAATAGTACTAAATCTCCTAGAACATAATTGGTAGAGTTTATAGTTGCGTTATCCTGTGATAGATACGCTCCACCTTTTGGAAATATTAAATTGATAACATAACTTTTTGTAGAAGTATTTAACGTAACGCTCCTATCGAGGGGTATTACTGATGCACTTCTTGCTCCTGTGCTAGAAACTCTTCCTGAGTGTTCAGTGTTGCTAAGGTCAGCATCTTGAATTTCTATTACCTCTCCGGGCTTTAGTGCAATTGCATTTAGTCCTGTGGAAAAGCTAACTACTTCTTTTTCTAGTTTTTCTGTAAGTATATGCCATTTTCCAAGTCTGTGTGCTTGTCCTTGACTTGTACAACCGGTAGCAACAACATCTTTAGTTATTATTTTGGATGTTTCTAGTATATTTTGTGTATCTTCAACAATTTCTACTGCTTGTTGATAGTTATCATCTGGATTAACCCATGTAACGTTAATCTGATTTGAGCGAAATCTTGTAGCTGTAGATTGATAAACGAATTCTCCGTTTATCACATTTCCTTTTGTAAAAGTATAAACCGGACTCTTATATGCATTATAAGCAGGAGTAAACTTTCCATTAAACCAAATTAACAATCCTCTAAAAATACTTAGTAGTTCAGCTATTACTTTTCCTGCATCATCTAGTCGTGATAAATATAAGTTTGCAGTAAATCGAGGCTCTTGACCTCCTTGTCCATCCGGCACAAGTTCATCACAGTATTTTGCAATTTGAAAAAGTTGAAATTTATCCACGTATGCGAAATCATCTAGTGGGTCAACGAATTTTCCTAAACCATATCTATCATTTGTTAAAATATCTAAAAGAATCCATACTGGATTATCTGTCCATACTTTATAGTAATTTGAATGATTAGGATTTGTAAAAGTTTTTATGTCTCCTCGAAAGTTACCGTCCCAGTCTTGATAAGAGCTCTCGTTTGAAACTGCAGTATTGTTTGTAACTTTTCGTGTATAAGAAGGTTCTGTTCCTTCTCCTAATTCATGCCTTGAAAAATAATTTGTGGGTACTTGTACTTGTAGTCCTCTAATTTCATAACTTCTTCGTGGTGGTTGAGAAAATTCTTTTGCTCCAAATACTACAGCTCCATATGCGGTATAAGGATAAGAAGTTTTATCTGTAATTATATTTTGAATAGACTGCACTTGGGAAGCGTTATACCAATATCTTCTTTCATTGAATCCATTTGTAGGAGTTACTTTTGCTATTTTAATTCTATATTTTTTGAAAGGTTGAAATTGAGTAATATCCCAAGAGAATGTTTGTACAAAAGGCGTTTTTGTTTTCTTTGTAATAGTTCCTGTTGTAAAAAATTTACCTCCATATCCTCCAAAGCTATCTGCACTATCGCCTGATTTAGGAGTTCTAGCGGCTAGTTGTGCATCGGAAAGTCCATAAGCAGTATAAGTTTGTGTATCATCAAAATTTCCTGTAATTGAATACTCAAAAAGAATTTGAAATTCAGCAAAGCCTGCTTCTTCATGTCCATCTTTTGGCTTTTGTCCTAAAAGACCATTGGGAAATTTTATAGTTACTTTTATAGCATCCACTTCTCCGGGTTCAGGAACAGCCATCCCATCACTTGTAAAAGTTAAACGAGCTGCATCAGGTTCTGAGATTCGTTCCCATCCGCCACTTGCAGCATATCCAGAAGGAAATATTGCAGAACCTCCAGAGGTAATATTGTTAAAATTTGTAGTATTTAATGTTTGACTTACATTTTGTGTTAAAGAGTTTGTCCCGACATTTCCTGGTAAAGCTAAAAATGATTGGTCTCTTGTGCCAGGGCGAAATGCAAATCCTGCATCTGAATAATTCCACTTATCAGAAGAAGTTGCACTACTAACCGTAGGAGTTCCTAAAGTTGCTTTCACATTTGTTACATTGATTCCTAAAGTGCCTGAGCCTGAAAGAACTGCAGTATTACCAGAAATTGAAGAAAGTGTAGAGGCTAAATCAATAGTAGCATTTGCTGAAGATACAGCAGTAGAAACAGGTGGGTAGACAATTGCATTTGTACTATTTGTAACTCCTACAATACGGCCTATGTATGGTGCGCCCGAAGAACCTGCTCCTGGTATTGTTATTGTTTGAGGAGATACTCCTAAACTTATATGAGTATTTAAGAAAAAAGCAGAACTAGCTGTTATAAGTGTAGACCCTGCCGTTGTGCCTATTAAACCCGAAGCAGAAGCAAGTGCGCCTTCTATGTGTATTGTATGTGTTCCATCTGTAATAGATTTATTTAGAAATAGAGTACTAGTATTGTCTGTTATAGTTCGAGTAGAAGCCACATAACTTACATCCCCTGAACTTCTTGAGCCATAGCTTGAGCGTGTTACAGGATCCATTATAGGAACACCATTTAATAAAACAGAAGAAGCATCATCTACAAGTCCAACAATTGGCCCTTCAGATAATATATCTACTACTACTGCGCTTTGTTTTTCTGTTCCGATGTTTCCCGTAAAAAGATTGAAAGTGCTTGAGTCACTTCCTGGTCCCCCGCCACCTACTCCTGTTCCTGGTCCTCCTGGTCCTGGCATTATACTCCTCCTTTTCCTAGATTCCAATCAATAGATTGAGCCTGAAATCCGCCTGTTGGGTCTCCACCAGGCTCTCCAGAGTTTGGTGGAGAATCTCCATAGTTAACATCAGTGCCTCCATCAGAACTAGAAAATGTAAAACCAGAAGCTGCTGATACTTCTCTATCTGTAAAGCCGAAACTTATTGTTGCTCCCCCGACTAATATTTGTCCATAGGCCAAAGGTACAGGAAGTCCTTCTTTTACTGTATTTACTGGGCCATCAAAAAGAAAAGCATCATTTTGATCTCCAGGTTTTTTGGGCATCATATATTCTGCCATACCTGAATTTAGTAACATTGTACCCGCCATTCCTAAAGCCATACCTCCAGCTACTGCAATCCATCCACCGCCCATCATAATCATTGCTCCTAAAACCATTAATGCAAACCCTACTATAACTTTTAATAGTTTATTTTTAGAACCTGCAGGAACTGGAGTTATAATTAAGTCATTATCTGCTAAATTCATTTGTAGATTATCATAGTCGAGAAATTCTTTTCCTTTTTGAACTGTAAATTTAATACCTTTTTCTGTGCAGTCTAATAAGTACTGTTTTAGTTTTCCTTCTCTTTGACAATCTATGCCATTCATGCACTCGGCTACAGTTGCTGCATTAAGATTCCAGACCTCTCCGAAGAGTTCTCCCATTTTTCCATGTAAGTATATTGTTCTTGTCATTTTGGCTCTATTGTTATATATTTCTTTTGTGGATATCCGACTATTAAGTACGGTATATTCACTGCATTACAATTATTTTCATCATAAATGCTTGCTTTTAAATTTTTTTGGTCGTAATGACTATGCACTACATATAATATTTTTGAAGTAAGTTGATATTGAACGAAAACCTTTGGGTCAATTTCAAAATCATCTTTATCTTCGGAAATATTTTCACACAAAATCCATTTTTCTGTGTCATTTTGTCGAACTACAAGTCCGCACATTTCCCTGGGGGCAGATTCTTTTGCTGCCTTATACATCTCGGCTAAAAATTTCATTAAGAGAATTTTCTAGAACCTGGGAATCCTCCAAAAGGTAGTACTACCTCTGTGCTAGGTTTTCCTTTACCTGTTGAACTAGCTGTTCCAACAGAGATAGGATCAAATCCGTATCTCATTTTACAACCTGTAAGTGTTTTTGAACAAACATCTCCTGGCTCCCAATATTCTCCAAATTCTGGAGTTTGACCTACAGATGTTTTCTTTGCTTTCCAGAGTTTTGTTAATCCACCGGAAGCATGTCTAACAAAGTCATTGTATCTATCGTCTGTATAGGCATAATAAGTTGTTGAGGCACTATAAGTGTCCCATATTCTTATCCTATTTACTAGTACATTTCCATCTGTTAAAGTTCCAGGAGTTGCTGAAGATGTAACTGCTTGCCAATAGTTTGGAACTGTATTTCCGTCTACACTTGTATCAATACTTCCATCTTTTTTTAGTCGTCTAACATTTCCACCTAAAGTAGTATTTGTAGTATAATAATTATTTGCTGTTATACTACTTACAGTAGAAGAAAAACTTACTGCTCCTGTTTCTCCTGTTGCTGGAACAATATACTCGTCGTCTAAATTTACAATAGATAAGTATTCGGTTGCGCCAGTCAATGCTATCTTATAGGCAGCTTTATATTTGCTTTCTCTGTTCCAAGTACACGCACCTATTTTTTCATATTCATTTAATGTATAATCCGCTCCTTGATATAACCAAGGGCATGCATTTGCTATAACTTGTCGTCTGGGTAGAGTTATACCTTGAAGGTCATAGGGAGTAGCACACTCAAAAGTTATTGCTGTTTTAGTATGTGCTGATATTCTATCAAATAGATATACTTGCTTTGGAAACTCTACAGGGGGAGTACTATCGCCACTCTCTCCTACTAAATATTTTTGTAAAGTTGTTCTTCTTACTAATGTTGCTCCTAGTAAAGAATCATAATCTGAAATGGAGGTTTTAAAAGTGCTTAAAATATTAGCAAAACTAATAGTAGGGCGTGCAGATGTTGATGCAGGATCTGATTTAAATCCTTTTGCTTGTATTGGAAGAGCTGTGTAAGTACGTATTGTTCCACCTTCTTCTCTGAATTGCACAGTTGATAAATCTTCTTCTACTCCAGAATGAAAGTATACAGTATTACTACTATCTAGTACAAGTTCAAAAAGTTCGACAAGCGCTGAGCCAGGATCTTGCTTTTGTACGTCTTTGACAATAAGATCCGTCATGCTTCATACACTCTTCGAAATTTTGCTGTGGCACTGTAGAAGTTATCATAAGCATAGGATTTTACCCAATTACTACATACAACTTTATAAGTTGTTTCAGAGCCTCCTGCATTACTATCTGAAACAACATAATCAAAAGCAGTCACACCTTTTTTAGCAACAAAAAAAGCAATTATATCATCTATTTCTTCTTTTGTTCTAGTTTTAAAACTTAAAGAAAAATTTTGTTCTAATGCATTAATTCCATTTGTGATTCGTTGCTCATACCCGTCTCCAAAAGATGCTAGAAAAACTTTTGGAGTTTCTGTAGACGAAAGACCTTTATCGGGAACAATTTGTCTGCTTCCGTGATCTGATGTTGTATTAAATCCTATTGCCATATTCTTTTATCCTCCAGGATTCAGTAATCCGCCGGGTCTTTGTTGTTCTGCGATTGTTTGTAATACAGATAATTGAACTGTTTCTGCAAATGCTGTGGACTCTTCTGTGGTAGCCTCTGCCTCCCCTTCATTATTTACAACTACATTAATAGTAGTATTTGTTGGACCCATTCCTTTACCAGATAGTTGGACTGGAATTCTATCTCCGTCAGGTAAAGGTACGACTGCTTCTCTACCATGCATAATTACATTATATCCTGATGTAGGTCCATCTGCTATTCCGCCCGTATTATATCCTTTTCCATATACTCCACCATATCGTCCTCCGGGTACGGCACCTCCTCCTGTGCCTGGGGGTGCTCTGTATATATCTGCTTGAGGAGTATTTGTCGGTACCTCGGAGGTAGGATTAAATGCTGTAGAAAACATTTGAAGAATTTGACTTGCCATTCTTACTGCCAGTATTCGTTGCATCTCTTGAATTATTACGACTGCTAATTGTTTGAAGGCGTCTTTTGCTCTTGCAGACCCATCGATAATACTTAAGAACATATCATCTAATCCGTCTTTAAAAGTATCTTGTAGTTGACCTGCAATTGTATTTGATCTTTTATACTCTTTGTCTTGTGCTCTTAAAATATCAAGTTGTAGTTTTAAATTAACTAATTTTCTTTCGGCAACTTCGTTTCCTTGGTTTTCAGAAAGAAGTAAAAATTCTTGTTGTTCTCTTATTGCATTACTTTTTTCTTCTATATCAATTGTATATCGTAGTTCTTTTAATTTTTCTTTACTTAATTCTGCTTGAGCATCCCTTCTTGATCCGAATGAGGCTACTTCCATATCATTGCCAGATCTATCTCTTAAAGTTTTTGCTTGTTGTTTTACAATTTCTTCTGCTGCACTAGTTCTTGCAGATACAAAACTTTCTGCAGCTGTATTATCAGCAAAGTTCGTACCAAACATTTTATTAATTACATCAAATAAAGCTGCAGTATCATCAGCATTAAACTCATTTTTTAGTTTTTGTAAACTTGATGTTAGTGTATCTAAAGAAGTGGGCTTATAACCGTCTCCGATAACTGCTAATGCATCTTTTACTTGTTTTGCTCCTGTTGTTACTCCATCAATAACTTCTCCTGGTTTTGCTAATGTTGTAAGCTGCTCTGAAAGTGCAGCTATAAATGCTAGTATTGGCTGTCCGGCAGCACCTGCTTTATCCATACCCCCAAACAATCTGCCCCTGAGCATGTCCAGGCCCTTATCCCCTATAGCTCCAGACTCATCAACAGTCCCCTTGAAGCTATTTATCGTCCGCTTCTGTGCCGCACTCTTCTTATCACCTGTTCCGCCTATATATTTGCCAAAAATATTTTCTCCCTGCTCGTTCTCCGTGAATATTTGATTTATTATGTCGTCTATATTGCCTCCTTGAGTGCTAAGGGCAGTTATTTGTTCTAATATTATAGCAGTAAGGCCCTGTCTAGTTGTTTTGTCTAGTCCTTTTTTTGAGGTATTATTTTCTATTATGTCTGTTGCCGCTGTTACTCCTCGAATACTTTGTATTAATCTGAAAGTGGCGAGTAATTTTGAATTTAAACCTTCTACAGTATCTGCTACTCCTTCAACACCTTTTTCAAACATACTTGTTCCAATTCTATTAATTTCTTTTATTTTTTCTGCACTAGTTTCTAATATTTGTTGTATTTTCTGTCTTTCTATTTTTTCTTCTTTTGTTATAAAGACTATATCATATAAAAATTTAGCAAGAAATCCTACTGTAAAAATTGTGAACGCACCACTTATTACAGCTCCTACGCCAGCAAAGATAGGAGCAAGTGCTAAAGCTGCTGCTCCAAGCTTGGCAAGACCAAGCCTTGCTAATAGTGCGGGTACCGTTATTGCTGCTCCTATTCCTGCTCCTGTAGCTCCTGCTATTCCTACCAATTTTGTTCCGACGCCTGCTTGTACTCCTACCATTTGATTTCGAGTTTTAATAAAGTACGCTAACTCCGCATCATTTATAGCCTTGCCTGCAGCTGCTCTTTTTTGAAGATTTGCTATCATAAGGGAAATTGATCGTCTTTGATTAACTACACTTTTTGCATTAAACGCTTTCTCATCCATTCCTCTTTTCTTTAAGAATTTTTTAAATGTAGCACTTTTTTTTAATTCCGCAAGATTTGCATCTGCTGCATTCTTTTTAAACATGTTTGCATATTGTTGAAATTTAACTTTTTCTGCTCTTAGTGCACTTTCTGATGTTGCTTTATATGATATTAAAGATGCCTGTAAGTTATTTAAAGCTGGAAAAGCAGATTTCATAATAGATGAAGCAAATCCAGCAAATAGTAAAGTTGCAGCTCCTGTGTTCTGTGCTAGAAATTCAGCGACATATTCGAGGGGCCCAATAAAAACTGTTAATCCTTTTAGAATATCTGAAAAAGCCACTTGTAGTCTTGAGAATGAGTTTAGAGCATCTTCCGCTCCGTCTTCAAAGTCTCCAAAATTATTTGCAAGTTGTCGACTTACTTCTTCAAATACAGCAGCTCTTCTTTGTGCAATTGTAAGTTTTGAAGCAACTAAGTCATTTGCTTGAGCATACTTTCGTGTAGCGTCGTCTATTCTTAGTATGATACCTAATTCGTCCAATAGTTCTGGTTCGGCTTTTGTTACACCTCGTAAGAGTCGATTAAAAGAGTCTGTTAAATCTCTTCCTAATGCAACAGAGGCGAGTTGTGCTCCTTTACCAAGTGATATAATTTGGTCAGCGTTAAATCCAGCAGCAGTTGCTATTTGGGCTTGTTGAGCTGCAGTACGAAAATCTAGCATACCCCCAGTTGCATTTCTTAAGTCTGCTACAATGCCTTTCATGGCAATACCTGTAGCTTCGCCAAAGATTTCCATTCCTTTTGTTTGATTTTTAATATTTGCTGCTTCTTCTAAGCCTCTAAATAAAGCTCCAATAGCAAATAGTGAGGCAGCAAGAGTAGCATATGCAGGAACTAGTCCTCCATTGATACCTTGTGCCATTTTTGAAAAGTTTTTTGTACCGCCAGAAGAAGCTTGAGCAGCTCCTTTTAGTCTACGGTCGGCTGTATGCGCAGAAGTGCCTAGTTTATCAACGGCTTTTTTTGCTTTTTTGGTTTTTTGTTCGTATAGTTTTAAAGTACCGTCGTCACCGACTTTTAGTACAATTGTTCCACCTTTTATTCTTGCCATTTATCTTTTTATATTTGAGGAATTAATTCCACCTTTGCCTGCTTTAGCTTTACTTTCTGCGGCTTTTCGTTTTCGATCTAATTTTTTATTTATAGCTGAACTATTTCGGGCTTCAATTTGCTTTATCCAAAAGATTGAATTTTTTTTATCTTCTACTTCATGTACGTCAAGTAATGTACCAAGTGCTGCCATATCTTTTCCAAAATATGAACCACTCATTCCATCCCATCTATCTGGTAAAAGATCGTGCAATAAAAAAGCCACCTGAACTTCAGGAGGAAAATCTCCCATAGTTGGTGGCATTTCGTTGGGATCGGGATCCAGCCCTTTTTGTTCACATATTTCTAAATAAGTGTCTAAAGGGAGTTGTCCTTCTCTATACTGTTTGTCTAAAAGACCAAGTACTTGTTCTACTTGGTCCTCGTAAAATTTTCAAGATCACCTGTTACTTCGGTAACCCACGAGTCAAAATCAGCTGCATTCTTCATCATTGTTTCAGCATTTTCGTGAGTAAATTCAAGGTTATCATCGGGATCAAGACTACTAATGTCCACCAATAGAAGCTCTTCGAGGTAAGAATATTTTAAGCCTTTCCATCCTTTGATTACAGCTTTTACGTACTCTACTAAAAACTTATCTTCATCGAGTTGTTCATCAAATGCTCTTGTTTTACGATTAAACTTTTGTGAAAGACAACGACTTCTTAGTTTTAGTAATTCTTCCCTTGCTAAATAGCAAAGGTCAACAGAAAATCCAGCCATGCTAGGATAGTCTACTGATACTGTTTTGCTTGGAGTTAATAAACTCGCTAATGATACTGTTTTGTTTTCTTGTTCTGTCATTCTATGTTCCTGGTTAAATGAGGGGAGGGTTGCCCCTCCCTTCTAAAATTATTCTACTGTTGGTCCGACAAAGACTAAGTCTATTTCGTCTACAGCGTCAACTGAGGTTGGTAAGGCATGGAAAGTTGTTTCCAAGCTTATGATATCATCAATTGAATGTGTTGGTACTTCCAAATGGCAATTATTCATATTAATTTCCATTCTTGGAGTACTTCCTGTTCCACCTACTATAAATGCCAAATCAAATGAATTTGTTATTACAGTGGTTGCTTCAATGATGTCCTCAAATAAATCTGCACTAGATGCTCCAGAGGTAGGAGTGTTTAAGTAACAAGTAAAGTTACCTGTTACGGAACGAGTTCCTGTAACATGTCCTAAAGGCTGGTTTACGCTACCTAGTGTTTCTGGTGTTAAGAAAGTCATATTGTTTGAAATAGTAACGTTTCCACCAGTTAGTGTTAATGAGTAAGTGTCTGTCATTCCTGCGTTTGAGAACGTAAGAACTGTTCCATTAGCAACGGTCATTGCTGCACTTAGTACTAAAGTTACATTTGAAATTGAAAGTACAGTTGTTCCTGCAGTTATTCCAGTTCCTTTTACAACTTGTCCAGCTTTAATTAAGCTATTAGCACCAGTTAAAGTAACTGTAGCACTTGAAGAACCACCATTACCACCCGCTTGAGTTGTAACATCATTTGTTACAGTCAAATCGGTTAGCCTATTTCTAATATAGTTATTAGTATCGCCTGCTGCTGTTCCTTCTATAATAGTTGCAGTTGACATAGCCGTTACGTCACTTATTAGTTGTCCGAAACCTGACCAGTTTGCTGTTGCAATACCGTCAATGTCAAAATCAATTGAAACTTCATTTACAACACATCCTTCTATTTTATAAATAGTTGGATTTGCTTTTCCTGTTCCCATTTCAAAGAACAAGTCAAATGTATCTAATGCTGCTCTGTTTGAGTTTGTAAATGCAATATGTGCATCTGATCCGTCAGAACTAAAAGCTGGTCCTAAATTGCCACTTGTTGCGACACCAATTGCTTTACTACCTGCTAACGCGTTCCATAAAGCTTCTTCGACCATGTGGTGAGCTACTGATGCGTGTTCACCGCTTCCTGCTCCACCAGACTTAAAAGGTCTGATGTAAGTTTGAAATGACCATTCGGCTGGAGCGTAAGAATCAGTAAACATTTGTCTAGCTCTTCTACTCACACCTGCTGCATTAGTCATTTCGTTCAATGTAACTTCCGTTGCATTGGTTGCTTGAGAAAAACTGAATCCATCTAAAACTGGTATCTTATAGATTGCTCCTGCGCTATCAGTAAGATGGACTTTGGTATCTCTCGAGTAATAAAATGTATCTGCCATTTTACGTTCTCCTATTTTTGCTTTGAAAAGGGGTCAGCAAGACTATTGTCTGCTTATCCGTTTTCATTTAATATTGGACTTCGGCTATAATTTCACCGATGCCCAATGGTTCTAAAACTCCTTCATCTGTATCTATACTCACTACTGAATGTTGTATAGTTGTTACAGTTTTTCCTAAAGGATCTGTATAAGTTAAAGGATTTTCATCTTCGATTACAGTTTCAACATCTTCTAATAATTTTTCTAATGCTGTTACTGAATCTTCCTCGTTTACATAGCAACGAAAAGTTAGAGTTAAAAATCTAAATTTTTCGCCCCCTCCTAAGTATTGCCTTGTTTCTGCTCCTGCACTAACGTGCACTGCAGGAAACTCTGTGACTTCATCCCAAAATTTAATTCTAGGAGAAACCTCTGCTATTGCGCTTTTAAACTTTCCTGTACCATCTATTTTTTCTAGATGCGTAACGAAGCCATTAATAACGCTACTTCGTTTTGTTGTATAATCTCTATTTGCCACTTAAACTCTCCTTGTTGTAAATTTACCTAAAGCCATTTCTGCGGCGAGTTCTCTCACTGACTGGTCTATTAGAGTTCTTGGGTCTCTTTCTAAACTTGACCATGGTTTTTGTCCTCCACTAGTTTCAAATAGTTGATATGGATTCTTTTGATATGTATAATCTACCATTGGAATTCCTGAGTTTGAGTCTTGTATGTTTACAGCTTTTACACTTGATGCAAATCTTCCTGTTCTATTTTCTAACCCTGGTTTCCCCATGTTTTTTTGTACTTTTTGAGGTAGCTTTTTATTTAGTAGCATTAACATCCCTAAAGGACTTACTGATTTTGGGTTTCTACTTTGATTTCTTTTCGCTTTCCCTTTTCCTATATCTTTACTTTTAAATTGTACCCCAGCTAATAATGTTGGAGCAGGACTTTGTTGTTTTACCTTAAATTTTTCAGTTGCATTAGCCTCAGACTTAAGTTTCTTTTTCCCTTTTTTAGTTGACACCTGTAGATTTTTATGCTGTTCAAAGTATGAAAAAAACTGTTCATTTACCATTTCTAGTAAAGATTTAGAAGCTTCTACTTCTAGTACAATATCGTTAAATACGTCTCTTAGTCTATCCAAAAGAGCTTTTTCTTGGCTAGCATCAAGACCTTTATTTTCTTTAGCGTCTTGTGTTGTAAGTACTACTTCGTATTCTTTAAAAAACTTTTTGTCAGATAAATCTGTAGCATGTTCTAATGATGCTTCATACCCTACTAGTATATCTAGTATTTCTGTCATGTACTTTTCTTTTTTAATAACGTCTCTCACAATTTTATTGCGATGATTTGTCATTTTTCCTACTGCTCTTGATGCGGCTAAACCTGAAGCTGCTATTCCTTCTCCTGCCCCATGTCCGAGATCTTGTTTAAAACTAAATCTACTTCTCTGTTCTTTTCCTTCTGGGCCACGGATATTCTTTACTCCGTCTAAATCGTTTAACTGTCTTATTAAATTTAATTTAACTTCTTTACCTGCTGACGTAAACTGCTGCATATAGTAATAATTTCTACATACTGCTGTAAGATACCTATCACCTTCAGTTTTTTGTGTAGCTAATGCTCTTAACTTAGCAAATCTTTCTTTTGTAACTCGTATTGTTTCTTTTCCTGTTCCGGGTAAGAATAAATCTTTTTTGTACCCTACTACTAATGATTCTTCATTCTTTTTCCACTTATTGAACACATCTTTTACTATTGCTGTAACTTCAGCACTTGATAAATTTCTAGAAGCCAGCCATTGGCCTTGTTTATTCATCTCTAAAAGTCTATCGGTATAAACTTTATGTTCAAATTTAATTATTTGTCCAGGATAAGATTCTATATACTTTCTTGTTAGTGCATAGTTTCCACCCTCTTCTATAACTGTGGCTATTAATGGAAGTATATTCTTTTTTAATGCTGTACCTAACGATGCAGAAGACATTAAATTATTACTCTATATAAATCAAGTACTCTTTTTATGTGGTCTGGAAAGTCTGTGTTGTCTCTTACTCCAGAGGTTCCTTGATTCTGTAATGTTGCTCCTGCAATAGTTCTTCGTTCTTTGTGTTCATCTTTTAAATAGTAAGTGACTAAATCAAAGAGCGCTAATTTGAGATCTTTTGGAGTAGCGCTGTATCCTGCTCTATATGCTATCTGTACGCTCCCCATTCCTTGCGGAAAAGCTTTCTTTGACCCTTGATTTGTAGTTCTTACTATTGCATCTGCGGCAAGATCTACGTAATATTCATAGTCGCTTGTTGAAAGAGTTTCATACGCAGCTGCATATGTGCCTCTTTCTTTTACGGTAGTCACACTTATAAGTGGACTTTCACTGACGATCATAGTACTAGTAAAGTTGTCGGAAACTGAAAAAGTCTCGGTTTTATCACTACTATAATAATCAACAAATGAAGTACCGCAATACTTCTTTGCAAGATCACTAACTTGTGGTACAATAATGTCAAGACGCTGATCATCCTTTTGACTGGCTAACCCTTCTGCGTTCTTGTATTCTTGTACTGTTATTAAATCTGCCATAATTATTAAAAGTGTGGGGC